>JACCDG010555779.1_pt1 | contig 29378 bp, 47 predicted proteins | sample 7442471 | NCBI WGS metagenome assembly JACCDG01 (sample SAMN15323444, study PRJNA562643) | freshwater metagenome | isolation source: river surface water | place: USA:Blue River Watershed | collected 2017-08-17 | reverse complement strand
TTACCCACTAGAAAATTCATGCATTTACGTTGCATAAACCATCCAAGCCCACAAGCTTCTCTCCCTCTCAAGAACCATGCCAGAAGGCACAATTAATCACTGATTAATGCACAAAAAAAGATTGCACAAACCACTGAACTATGACAGACTATGCCTGTCTGACCTAAGCAACACTTCTCAACCATCAACAAAGGATTAACCCCACGAAAATGATTATCCTTCGGATCTGTCTCGCCCTTGCGGCGTGTCTCGTCTCTCTGCACTCTTGTGCAGAATTGACTAACCTAATCCTGCCTGCAATTCGCAGGGTTCAACCCGCGCTAGACTTTGGCGCAGTCATGTTCTCCGTATGCTGGGCATGGTGCTTGGGCATACTTGCGACAATCTTTCGGTTCTGGTAGAATGGGCATAGGCTGAAAGTTCCGATAGGGCATTCTAGATAGTGTCCTATCTGGGCAAATTCGCCCTAACCCAATTGGAGTGTTTAATCATGGCCAGCAAGAAAAAGGTAGCATCCGCTGTCTCTCCCCTTACTGGGGAAATCGTCACTGTCCCTTCAACCACGAAGGGAGGGGAACCATCAATGATCGAACCCAAGGGGACAAACAGTGAAGTCTCCTCGGACGTGAAGGATTCGGGCATTGTTCATGAAACAAAGCTTGAACTTATCAAGAAAGATGTTGACGGGGCTTTGGTGATTGCCCGTCAATTTGATCGGGAATTGGCTAGGCTTCGTGTCGGCCCGGATGGTTTGTGGACTCGTCTTGTTGAGAAGCATGTTTTCGTTCTTGCCGATTGGAACGGGGCGCGGGATGCATTCCGGGCTACTCTCTGGAAAACCGTTCAAGATTCGGTCAAGGCAGAAAACCCGATGCCTGAAGGAATGGATGAATCAACATGGTTAACGATGGTCAATAGCTTGACTGACTCCATTGTCAAGAAGCCTCAATATCAAGTGTTAGTGTCTCAATTTAACACCCTGGGCAGATTCTTTCAGAAGGATGGACCCGGGAGGGACCGATTGATTGCCATTCTCAAGGGTGAAGCGAAGGATGAAGCCGGAAAACTTGTCATTCCCAAGAAGGAAGGCAACGCCCTAGCATGGCAACCCGTGTTTAAGGTGTTGCAAAGTGAAGCTCCCCCGTCAACGCGCGGACGCAAGCGGGGAACAACAAACAAGGATAGCAACACGCGCACTGGCAAAGCACCTGGATTGACGCAAACACAAGCCACGCCGAATGACGTTGTAGCCGATCCTGCCCTTGTGCAGAAACAGATACGTGAATCAACCATGCAAACATGTATCGAGTACATCAATAAGCTTTCTACGGACCGTGAATTCCTTGTTCCGGTAATGCTTGCTCTTGCCAACAAGCTTAAGGCTAGTGGCGATGAAAACCTTCAGGACGTTGGGCTTCTTATGATTGACTCGGCACAAGCCGGAAGTGTCCCGGAGGAAGAGGAAGAGGAAGAGGTACAACCAAAGATGCGTGAAGTAATTCACGGAGGGAAACTCTAATTAATCATTGTTTAATTCCTCGGCCCGCGAAAGCGGGCTTTTTTTTGTCTTCAATTCGGGCTATTGTCCGATTGATGACCGTTGTAAGTGTGTGTGTTTGTCGTTATGTGTGTGCTCATGATTGTCCATATGTGCGGATGATTGTCTATATGTGCAGCATGATGACCGTTGCGATGCCTTATAATAGTAGCGGTATAAGTAAGGGGGGCTTGTGGAAATTCAGGGTGTTTGCTATAATGTGTGTTGTAAGCTGCTGGAAAGAGATCGGCGAGGATAGAAGGGGTTCTAAACAGTTCGCCGGAATTAATCACTGTTTAATGGAGAATAGCGATGGCCAAGAACAATCAAATAACATTTGATTTGATGGTCAATCATCTTCGGAAACAAGGCAAAAGAGCAATGATTGTAGATTCCGAAGGAAAATTGAAGTGTGAGATGCAAATAACCCATGATGCCGTAGATCCCGAAAATTGGGAAGAAGAATTTGAAAAAATCGCCAGAATGTATAACTTGATTTATACCCCAGTTCAAAAGGAGGAATAAACAATGTTCTATGTCTATAGGGCAGACTTGAACGGAGTAGATGGGAACGGAAATGTCAGGACTAGGGCCGGATTCCTTGAGATTGGTTATTCAGTCCCTGGATTTCCGTCTTTTGGTACTATTTTTTTTGATCATGCAACTGGGTTCTCATCTTATGATGAGGCCCTTGAGGCTGCTAAAGCCTCGGGATGGGAAAGGTTCGTTATCCTTCAAAGTTAACGGGAGCATATGAGAATGAAGGAATATCATGCTGGTGATCCTTCTGACCATGAGTTCGACATCTTTGTATTCGGCAGTAATCTTGCCGGAATACATGGACGAGGTGCGGCCCGTCATGCATATGAATATTATGATGCCAAATGGGGAATAGGTGAAGGTGAACAGGGATCATCTTATGCCTTGCCAACAAAAGACCAGAATGTTAAGACTCTTCCTTTGGAGGAAATATCAAAGAATGTTCAAAAGTTTTTAATGATGGCAGAAATTTGTCCGGACAAAACTTTCTTTGTTACAAGAATTGGATGTGGTTTGGCCGGATACAAAGATAGCCAAATTGCTCCAATGTTTAAGCATGCACCAACGAATTGCATACTTCCATATGAATGGAAGGAATACCACGGCGAATGACCGTTGTTTTTCTTAAAGGGGAACAGAACATGTCATACGAGTATTGGGGCCATTTGTTTGATGTGAATGGGAAATGTGTAGATTGTGGTTTTTCTGCTGATGGAAGGGAACCTGATATCTTCTGCACTAAGGAGGGCAGGAAGACAGATCAACATGAAGATGATTCCGAAGAATATCTGAAAGATATTCAAGAAGAGGACGAGTTCTTCAAGAACTACGTATTCTAATTAATTACTCATCAACAAAACATGGAGTGAATAATGAAACTTATATTCTTAGATATTGATGGAGTTCTTAACTCTGCCCGAACTGCAATAGCATTTGGAAAGTTTCCTCTGGATCTCACTCCAGAAGACTTCAAGCTCTTCGACCATGTTGCATTGGGCCTCATGCAACGCCTTGCAAAAGAAGGTGTCAAATTTGTTCTTTCCTCCACGTGGAGGAGACATCATAATTTTGATGATGTAGGCAAGTTTCTTGATCTTCCAATTATTGCCGCAACTCCGGTTTTTAATTTTTCTCCACGAGGAAGGGAGATTTTTGTATGGCTTAATGAGGAAATTAAAAATGGTAGAGAGATCACTGACTATTGTATAGTTGATGATGATTCAGATATGCTAACATCTCAAAAACCCCACTTTGTCCAAACGCTTTTTGAAGAGGGATTTTCCTATCAAAATTATATCATGGTTAGAGAGATCCTCAATATTAAGTAATACTCACACAAACCCCGCCAAGTGACCGTTGTAGCTGACTAAGGAGTAATTATGGGCACTACATTGTCTATGTTTGATATTAACAAAGTTAAAAATGGACAAGAGGTATTTTTTGGAAATATTTCAGAGAGTTTAGTATATGATGAGAGAGATATAATTAAATATATTGGAACTTTTCCAGAGATTAATGTTACTTATGAACATCTTTTTGTATTGATTCCTTTCTTAAATAAAGAACCAGTAAGATTTTTGATGGTTTCCAATGATGGAAAAACCATTTTCAATAACTGTAATTCTGAAGAAGAAAATAGGTTGTGTTTCTCTATTTATACCTTATATATGAAACCAGTTAAAAGAAAATTAACTGTATTTGTTTTTAAAGATACGAATGGGGTATCTTTTTATTCAGGGGTAGTAGAGTCAAATAGGCTGCTTCAAATTGAAACACTTAAAAAATCTTCTGATCTAGTTTATATTCACGAATTTGAGGTGGAAGAATGAAACTCACATTTAAGTTGATTAAAGAACCAAAGAAAATTCGTAATGAGGAAGTTGTGACAGAAGAGGAACTATGGGACAAATACTACATGTACAAACCCCATTGTTCTTTTATTCAGGCTTTTGGTGACGATAATAAAGTTATAACTCAAAAAACCCAGTTACATGCTGCTCAATACGGAAGATGAATATCTTTCTTCTGGATCACGATCTAGACACCTGTGCACGATACCATTGTGATAAACATGTAGTTAAAATGACTTTGGAAACAGCACAGATTCTTTGTTCTGCCCTTCATCTATTAGGAGTTCCACATAATGGATACAAGCCAAGTCATATTCATCATCCTTGTGTTGTTTGGGCTACTAGGTTGCCTCATTTTATTTGGCTTCGTAGATTCGGAAGAGCCCTTTCAGCAGAGTATACTAGACGCTTTCAAAGAGAACATAAGTCACTTCAAGTAATCAATGCGCTTCCGATTCCCGAAATGACCGTTGCGTCCCCTAAGTATTGGGCATTGGCTATGCCCCCTCAATATATTCTATATGACTATATAGATTTCGGGATTGGGAAAGCTTTAGATTTTATTCCGGATTATGTTGAATCTTACAGGAGCTATTATCGAAGCAAATTAGGCACATTTGATATGAAGTACACAAACACAGAGGTACCTTCCTGGCTAATTAAGGAGTGATTGAAATGAAAAAGCCATTTATCATTCATTGGTTTTACCCTGATCTTTCTGGTAAGAAATCAGACATTGGGGATCTGAATTGTAGAGGTGTTACAATTCTTCTTGAGAAAAAGCTGGACAATGTGTCAATTCGTGCTGCATTTTGTAATAAAAGAGATGATTTCTCTCGAAAAGAGGGGGTTAAGGTAGCTTCAAATAAACCAGAGATTCTATGTAATAGAAAGGATCTGATCAAAGAATTGGACAAAATTAAATTTCGTTGGCAGGAAAAAGAGTGGAGAACTGGAAAATTTGATTTTGATTTTCTATCAAGCAGAGATTATAAACTCATCATCAAATTTCTAACGGGGAAATAATATGTTTGCTTTTCAAGCATGGCCAAAAACTCCCAGATTTACTCAAGAAGAAATTGTCATCACTGAGAAACTCGACGGGACTACTGCCCAAATCAATATCACAGAAGTGCCAAGTGATGCAGATATTGATGGGGAAGTTGGGACAGAATTCATTATTGCTCGGAGGGAATTGCCAAATGGAAACCTTCAAGTTTTGCAAGCCGGAAGTAGAAATAAATGGGTTACCCCCGAAGATGATCATTTCGGCTTCGCCAAATGGTGTGTTGAAAATCAACAGCAATTATTTGAAACTTTTAACCATGGTAGAATCTATGGAGAATGGTTCGGAAAAGGAATTCAAAGAGGATATGGACTAGAAGAGAAGAGATTCGCCTTATTTAATACAAAATTTCCATTTGGAAGAGCACAGCTTGTTCCGCAAATGACCGTTGTGCCCGTGTTATACAAGGGACCATTCTCACATCAGGAGATTAATAATCAAATAGATTATCTTTCATTAAGCGGATCTGTTGCTGTTCCAGGATTCATGAATCCTGAAGGAATTTGTATCTACTTCAGATTAACTGATAAAATCTATAAGATTCCGATTTAATAATCGGGGATTCATTTTTTTAGAACTTATCAAGAGGCAGAGAGATATTCTTGGTGATATAATTTATTGGAGAGTTTTGTGGCCACAGTAAAGAAATGTGAATGCAAGAAAGAACACGAGTATCAAGATAATAAATACGGAAAAGGAAATCGTGTTGTCATTTTAATCCCACATCCTACCATTAAAAATAAAATAACATGTAGATGTACTGTTTGTGGAAGTGATCTAAAATCTGAAACTCAACCGGAGAATAAATAATGTCTACAAAGATTTTTGTTTATGGCACTCTTCAAAGTGGGCATGGTGCTAATAAACTAATGGGCAATGGTGTGTTTGTACGCAAGGGCCAGATCAAAGGAACCATGTATGATATGGGGGGATTCCCGGCAGTGACAGACGGAGACTCAAATATCACTGGAGAGATTTGGGAAGTAGATGAGGAAGCAATCAAGAGAATGGATCAATATGAAGGACACCCAAATTTCTATCGACGAACTGATACTGTGACCGTTGATGGTGAGAAAGTGGAATTCTATAAGAATATGAGTGGACATAAAGGACGACCAATTATTACTTCTGGAGAATGGAAATGAGAAAGACTCCTTCCAAGCATTGCGAACTGACTGAAACGCGAACACCCCATAAGCATGCTGAAGTAATCAAGAAGTGGGCAGATGGACATGAAATTGAATATAAAAGTCCACACACGGATTCTTGGACCTCTTTCGTTAAAGGAACTCTTCCCACATGGTGGAATGACTGGGAATTTAGAGTAAAACCGGAAATTAAATATGTATGGATGGCTCTTTGGAAAAAGAAACTTTCTTGTGGGGCAGAACAGTTTTCTCCACAAAAAACTTTTACAGAACCATCAGATCAGACATGTGTTACACTTAAGTTGTCTGGATGGCGCAATGCTACTGGATGGATTAAAGTTGAAATAAAAGAATGAAACCAGAAATCACGGCAATTTGCTATGATAAACGGGGTAGAATATTATCTATTGGAAGGAATAGTTATATAAAAACACATCCTCTTCAAGCAAGGCTAGCAAAGGAGGTAGGACAAGGCAATCGAATCTTTCTTCATGCAGAAATGGCAGCAATCTTGAAGGTTAAAGATTGGTCCAAGATTCACAAAATGACCGTTGTAAGATTGAATAACAAAGGAATTCCAATGAATGCGACCCCATGTGAAATTTGCCAAAAAGCCATTCAATTGGCAAATATCCGATATGTGGAACATACCTAATGAGTAAAACAAGAGATTCAACTGAGTTTTTACTTAAAACACAAAAACTATCTTCCAAAGAACGGGTTAAGGCTGCTGTAGAAGAGTCAACTCTTTTAATTTACAGGTGTGATAAGGATCTAAGTTATTGTGAATTAGTTTTTGAGTTCGAAGATTTATCTGAACTCACTATAACTAAACGAAATGACATGTACTCTTTTGGAGCTGAATAATGTGTGGTCTTATTGGGATGTTTGATTTTCGACCGGCAGGACTTCTGTATGGAGATGAGAAAACATTATTTGATATGCTCTTGCTTAATTCTGTACGGGGCATGGATTCAGTAGGACTAATTGGGATTGATAACAAAAAGAATTTTGTTGATATCCTAAAAGTAGTAGGAAATCCTTACGATCTTCTGTATTGGCAGGCCTGGGAAAAGTTTAGCATGAGAACCCGGACTCGTTATTCAGGAGTAATTGGGCACAATCGTTTGGCTACCGTGGGAAATATTACTGCTAAAAATGCCCACCCTTTTGTACATGGTAATATTACATTCGTCCATAATGGAACCTTACGAAATTATGGGGAGTTAAAGAAAAAACATCATTTAGAGTTTGAGGTAGATTCTGAAGCCATCTGCTACTTAATTAATAAGATCGGAATTGAAGAGACACTAAAAGAAATCGATGGGGCCTATGCTTTAATTTGGCATGATCGCTCCGATAAAACAATTAATGTCCTTAGAAATACAGAACGCCCTTTAAAGTATACCCATCAAAAGTATAACCCAACGAAGCTTTACATCGCATCTGAAGAGCATGTATTGGCGGCAGCTTTGGGGAGAGAGTCCTTTACATCAGCTTGGAATGATGCTAAAGATTTTGAAACAAATGTACTCTATACCTTCAGTTTAAGCGATGCTCAATGTAATTTTACTAAGAGGGACATGCTCCCTTTTGTAAAAACTTCGTGGGGAACGGGTGGGGCTTCGACGAAGACGGGATACCATTCCACTACGGGAAGAATTATCCCCAGTATTACTAATGCAAATTCTTCTAATAAGGATTTTCCTAAAAGTCCCTCAAGTCCCCCGCTCTCTATCCCAGCCTCTTCTGCGACAACTGTGTGTGTGGGCGATGAAATGCATTTCGTCCTTGATGATGCCACCGAATTAAATAGTAAGGACAATCATAATAAGACTATTATTATGGTTAATGGGCATCATCTAACCAACTCAAATATTTCTATACGTGCTAGATTTGATGGTACTATGGAAACAATTGAAGAACACTTAAAAGAGCCTAATACAAATTTAATTTGTAAAGGCAGAATTGAAGATTTGTATATTGATATGGAGAGTTTTAAATGTAATGCGTATTTAGAAAAAGCCGATTTTATTGAAAAAGTAAAAAAACCACACTTCATTCAACTTAAAAATACTTCAATCACACTTCCTGTTTGGAATCGACTGATGAAGAACGGATGTGTTAGATGTCATTCTGAATTAATTTATAATCTTGCTCCCCATTTGGTATATCAACATGAGAGTCAATCTGCTCCAGAAGGAATCTTGTGTAAACCTTGTAGTGAAAAACCTTTTGAATTAGTCCCAACCTCGAAAAAGACAGCATAAATCATGACTATGCATAGATGTAATAAATGTATCCATAACAATAATTCAAAATGTGATAAGTCCGAAGAAGCATATCTAACTAAGGGAAGTTTCATATGTGATTCTTATCAAAGACGAAAAAAGTCTGAAATAAAAAGTGATCCTAAAGTCACTAAAGAAAAACCAAAACTTGTATATTGTAATACTGATGACATTTGTTTCGCTTTTTATGGAGATGCTTAAAATGACAAAGATGTATTCAAAGTTATCTTTTGGGTGCGACCCAGAAGTATTTCTTGTAAGTGCCATTGATCAAACTCTTAAATCTGCTATTGGACGTTTCGGAGGAAGTAAACAAGATCCCAGGGTAATCCTTAAAGGACTTGGGGCTGTCCAAGAAGATAATGTAGCAGTGGAATTTAACATTAAACCAGTAGATAATTCGACAGATTGGTTTAATACCATCACTAAAGTGTTTGACCATGTAAATAAGGAAGCGATCCACAAAGGACTTAGAACGGTCATCATGTCTAGCGCGCATTTTCCGGAAGAAGAACTTGCCCATCCTCGCGCTCGTTCTTTTGGATGTGAGCCTGATTTTAATGCCTGGACAGATTCAATTAATCCTCGACCGGAATTAACTGAGGACACTTTAAATCTTAGGACTTGTGGTGGACATATTCATGTTGGATATGAATCTCCCACCCACGAAAAAGATCGAATGTTGATCAAAGCAATGGATATCTTTCTTGGAGTTCCTTCAATTTTTCTTGATGGGGATCTTCTACGACGTTCTTTATATGGTAAAGCTGGAAGTTGTCGTTATAAACCATATGGAATTGAGTATAGGACTCTTTCCAATTTCTGGCTTGGAAACCAAGATTATATTAAGTGGGTTTTCACACAAACAAATAAAGCAATTGAATATTTGAATTCTGGAGGAAAGATTGAGAATGAAGATCAGAATGATATAATGAGTGCTATTAATTTATCAGATCAAACTTCTGCCACCAAAATTTGCGGAAAATATCCAGTCTTGTCTTGAGGTTATAAATGACAAATCCAAGTGTCCTAAAACCAAAAGCTACAGATTCTTATTTAATTCAAACCACTGACTATGGACATCGATACACAGATACTTACCTAAAATTTTTCTCTGAAAAAGAAGGAAAATATCGATCTGGATTAGTAGTTAATGTAGATTGCCAGATAGAACACTCGAAAGATGTGGCAGATTACATTTTCGCTTTCTCTAATGGAAAGGGAACTCCTAATGTATTAGCTTCCTTAACCAAGGGAAATGTATCCTTGGTTCCTCCCGTTTCTAAGTACGTGTTTTTAGATGGATATCCAGATAGTGCTATTTATATTGCCAAAACTGGGACCAGATACTTTAAACGTGGATTTTCTCTCAAGACTTTCGGAGGTGAGGGAAAAATGTACGATAGTTATGACCCAATCAGAACAAAGATAAATACAATTGAATATATTAATGCAGATTTTCGGATAAATTTTACTGGTACCTCTGGGGCTTTGCTGAATTCCCCAAATGTTGAATTACATAATAAAGTTGCAAGTTTGATGTACTTTCCGAAATATCCCTCTATTTCAGATGCACTAAACTTCTTCACTGGTGATTTTTATCTTTCAGTTCCAATTTCTAGGCAATTTTGTTTGGCCAGAAGTAGTGATTCAAAGTATGATGTTGAAATCTATAATGGAGTTTTCCCATTTGGTTTCTATAGTATTGGCAAAAAAGAATTTTTTATTCAATCAGATTATCTTCAAGAAGTAATTGACTTTCTACGGGACAATAAGCATTATGCCAAAATCTCAATTCTCTGAGCAAGTTCAGATATTTTTCCCTACTTCTGTAATCCTACCAGATTCCATTGTAAAATTTACAGCAAGTCATGGGCCAATTGAATCACGGAAAATTATTGATAGCGATACTTTTATTGGAATTGAAATTGAAGTGGAGAGAATCGCTTCAAGTGTTCACCATGTATTAACACCAGAACAAAAGTATCCTGGTTTGGATCTTTGGCAGCAAACTGGAGATAACTCCTTAAAGGAACAAGGAGTTGAATTTGTATCTCGACCACTTAAAGGTCGAATGATTGAGGTGGCATTAAATGCGTTGAATAATTTTTTAGTTAAGGAAAACCCGGCCCATAATTTCTCAAGTCGATGTGGAACACATATTCATGTGGACTTTAGAGAAATGACGATGGAAGAAGTGATTAAATTTGTACTTCTTTATTCTCTGGTAGAAGGAGCATTCTACCATTTTGCAGGAAAAGATAGAATTGGTAATGCTTTTTGTGTTCCAATTACTCATGCTCCCTTTAAACAACATTTACCTGAAATATATCATGCGTATAAACATGAAGACTTGGCCCAGGTTATTGATTATATCACTCGTTGGTCTAAGTATACAGGGTTAAATCTTCGTCCATTGTCCAATCTCGGAACAGTGGAATTTCGACATTATGGTGGAACAGCAGATATTACATTTCTTATTGGTCAAATTAATTCTATCCTCAATATTAGAAAACGTGCCAAAGAAATGAGTATGGAGCAAGTGATTCATCTAATTAAAACTATTAATACTTCTTCTTTATTTAGGTTCACCTTCTCAGATATCTTGGGAATTCCTTTTAATATTGATGATGCAACTCTCAAAAAGATTACAGAAAGATCGGTATTAAGTTTGAAACAAGTTATTTGTCATGAAGATTTCATTTCTGTACATACAAAGATGGACTCAGAAGCGCCGTTGTTTAAACATAAACTTATTGGTAAGATTTCTTATGTTGGAGAACTTAAACAACAGATGAAACATCTGCTTAAAGCTGGAGACACACAGATTAATAAGTCAATCCAGAAACTTATTAAATCTAAGATCAAACCTAATAATCCTTACCATGCAGCTTTCAATGAATCTAAAAGGGAGTTTCGTGTATTATGAGCAAGTTTTACGTTTATCCATATAAACAAGGTTCTAAGAGTGCTAAAGAACTCGCTAATACTCTTGGTGGCAAAGTCATTAAACTGGAAGGGAGTAAGTTTAATCCTGGTCCTGGAAAGATTATTATTAATTGGGGTAATTCAAGTGTTCCCCCGAAATACGTTCACAGTGTATTAAATGTTCCAAATTCGGTGAGGATTGCTTCTAATAAATTGTTGACATTTCAAGAACTAAAAAAGTATAGTGTGTCTATTCCCGAGTTTGAAATTAACAAATCACAAGTAATTGAAAAAGTCAAGGCCGGAGAAACATGGTGTATTAGACAGAAATTAACTGGGCATTCTGGGCAGGGGATGTCTGTTGCTTCTAAACCAGAAGAAGTTTTAGATGCTCCTTTATATGTTAAATATATTAAGAAAGAAACCGAACTTCGAATTCATATTGGACATGAAGGACAATTAATTGATTACCAAGAGAAACGTAAAGTAAAAGGATGGAAAGAAAATCCTAACTATAGTGCACAAATTCGTCATCTTCAAACTGGATGGGTCTATTGTCGTGACAATGTAACTAAGTCAGATGCAGCTATTCAGCTTGCTCATTCCGCAATTAAAGCTCTATCACTTGATTTTGGGGCTGTAGATATCATTTATAACGGTCATCAGAATACGTACTATGTTTTAGAAGTTAACACTGCTCCAGGTTTAGTTGGAACTACTCTAGAGAATTATTCAACCTTCTTTAAAGGACTATGAAAATGGACCAAATTCAACGTATCAATACTAATGTTCCACCGATGAGTCTTAGTGAAATTTCCCAAACTTCATCGATGAAGTTTGCCCTTTACCACAAGGAGGATACTTTTGGTAAGCAAATTCATCCATTCATTAAATGTAAAGATTATTTTCATGAAGTTCTATATGGAGCAGAAACAAACACATTCCAGAAAATTTGGGGCTTTTATTGGGATCCTAAGCAAATGAAGTTTGATACAGATAAGCTGCGGATGTTTATTAAAATACCAAAGAAAGAAGAGGCGGACAATTTTCTTAAGAATTTTGAAAAATTTAATGAGTGGGAAGCTAAGGTTGGAATGACTCCGGCCACCTTGTTTTCAACACAAGATAAAGACACTTTTGCTCTGGAAGCAGATGCTCGATGGCAACAGCGTAATTTCCTAATGAGCATGTATACTCTACTACTTCGTTCATTAGGATGTCCACTCCCCAGTTTTAATGATGAAGGATATCTTAACTTTATGAAGTCAGATGCGAATTCTTGCGATCGTAGTAATTTTCTTCTCTTAGATCAAAAAAAGAAGTTTCATAAAATGATGAATAATCCATTACACTTCTTCAAAGAAGAACATGGAGTCATTGGAGAAGCCCCCCAGTATAAAGGAAAACTTACAAGTGGAAAGATTCATGATTATGGAATCGTGGCTTTTATGACAGATCAAAGTTTGTATCATCATTATATTCCTCTTCGTAATGATTTAATGGCGGCATAACATGAAATGTAAAGCATGCGATAATATCCTTAATGATAAGGAAGCATCAAGAAAGTACATCAAAATAAATGAATATCTAGAGTTATGTGATCAGTGTTTAGAACCAATTAGGGAGGAACTGGGCTTTGGACCAACGGAGTATTCCATTAGAAAATCTAAAAACAGGGACCCAAATTTGTCTTAATATTATTCTTGGGAGTTGTCTTTTACTATTTACTATATATATTATATCAATAAGTTCTGATGATGTCAATAACCAAGAGTGTCTTGCCGTGTATCATGGAGAAAGATATAAACCCACGAAAGGAAGAAGCATTGAGCTAGAAGAAATAACAGAATATCGGGAAGGAAAAACAAAAACAACTAATAAAGGGCTAGAATGTCATTTCGGGAAACTTGACAATGTGGAGTGAAACATCCGTATTTTTACGGCATGAAGCATGTCCTAAATGTAACAGCAGAGATAATCTTGGTGTGTGGAGTGATGGTCATAAATGGTGTTTTGGATGCGGGTACTTTCAAGCACCAGATGGAACAACAGCAGATATTGTAAAAAGAAGGCTTTCAGCTAAGCCAGCAACTACTGCAAATGCTCCAGTACGATTGCCTTTGGACTCTTCATTTCATCTTCCACACATTGCTTTAGAGTGGCTAGATAGATATGGAGTTAATCAAATGATGGCTGCTCAGTGGCAATTGAAGTGGTCTAGTGATGAGTTTGGATTGATTCTTCCGATTTATAACTCTCACCAAGAACTTGTGATGTATCAAATTAGAAATTTTGCAGCAGGAAAGCCAAAATATACAACACATGGAACTTTAGGCCATTATGTTCCAGTATATGGGAAATTTGAAAATGGAATTGTGGTAGTAGTAGAAGATTTTTTAAGTGCCAGAATACTTGGGCAACATTGTAATGCAGTCCCACTATTAGGGAGTCACATTTCAAAGGATCTAGCGAACAGGCTATCGTTATTTTATTCAAGCCTTTTAATTTGGCTAGATCAAGATAAATCTAAAGAAGCACTGAAGTTTCATGATGCATATTCTTATCTATTTGATTCTTGTGAGGTTTTATTTACTGCTAAAGATCCTAAAGCTCATACTGAAAGTGAAATTCTAGACCATGTATACGGATCATTTGACTACGGAGATTTGAGCGAAACAAAATATTTAAATTAATTCTTGACAGAGGAGTTCTGATCTTATATACTTATTTGATAGGAGATAGGAAGTGAGGAGCAGTTAACCATCATTGCGAAGCTTAAGTCCTCCCAACTCTTTTTCTTTTTTCCCATAGTTTATGGCTACTCCGTGGGGGGTAGGGGGGACTTGTTTCTTTTTAGGAAGATATGAATAATATAGAATTATACATCATAAAAGCATTACTAAAAAAAGAAATCTATCTTGAGTATAAGGATTATTTAGATGAATTTTTTACCGACAGAAGCTTTCCTCTGCAGAAAATATTTGAAACTATACGTGAAATCTATAGTAACCAGAATTCTCCAGGAGAACTTTCCACCTCGCAGTTATCGTTTGAGTTCTTTGCAAAGTTTCCGTTTCAAAAGAAAGAAGATTCTGAGTTTTTCGGAAAAATCTTCCAAAAAATTGAAGAGATTGATGGGGGAACGCTCAACTTTAACGTGCTACTCTCAAAATTTAAAGAGAGGAAATTGGCAACCGACCTCGCTAAAGTCGCACTCGACTTGGCAGACGGGAGGTCCTCTACGGAAACTTTACTTCAAGCCGTGGCCGAACTTACAAAGCATTCGTCTGGAAATCCTGAATCACAAATATCCAGCCCGTTCGTCCAAGAGGAACTTAAAGTTTTACTCCAGAACCAAATATATTCGGGGGGTCTTAATTGGCGACTACAATGCTTAAGAGAGTCCTTAGGACCACTTCGTCAAGGAGACTTTGGTTTTTTATTCGCACGTCCAGAGACAGGAAAGACAACTTTTCTTGCAAGCGAAATTTCAAATTTCCTGACTCAAGTGGAAACCCCGGTCCTTTGGTTCAACAATGAGGAACAAGGTGGAAAGGTTTTACTACGATGTTATCAAGCCGCATTTGGAGTTACTTCTACCGAACTTAAAAATAATCCGGAGAAGTATACAGAAATGTGGAAAGATTCTGGTTACTCTGGAAAATTACTTTTACATGACAATGCTCACATACATCGTCGGGATGTACTTAGTCTTGTGGAACGTTATCATCCTTCTTGCATCGTATTTGACCAAATAGATAAATTAAAAGGATTCTCTGATGACCGTAATGACCTTGAACTTGGCCAGATATACATTTGGGCACGAGAGTTGGCGAAGCAATATTGTCCAGTGATTGGGGTTTGTCAGGCAGGAGGATCTGGTGAAGATAAGATGTGGTTGACCATGGATGATGTGGTCAATGCTAAGACCTCTAAACAAGCAGAGGCTGATTGGATTCTGGGGATTGGAATGAAACATGATAGTGGGAACTCAAGGTTTTTAAATATTTCCAAGAACAAATTACAGGGAGGACCAGAGACTTTTGAAGAAGCACGACATGGTAGATTTCAAGTAATTATTAGACCAGAGTTGGCCAGATATGAGGATATTTAAATGAGTGACTATTTTTATAGCTTGGAAATGATTATTCAAAATTTAATGGAAGAAAGCCCTCCTTCATTACCTGTCATTTACAAGCATATGTATGATTTTTCTCAGTTATGTTATAATCAAGACAGATATAATGAAAACAACCAATGAAAGAAGTAATTATTGACTGCGAAACAACAGGAGCAACAAATGGAACAAATGGGAATCCTTTCAGTAGCATCAATCGTATGTGTATGTGGGGGGCTCGCAGTAATGAGGTTAATACCATTTCTGCCAGACCGTTATCAGGGCTGGAAAGAGGGACTCTTTATGTTGGCTTTAACCTTAAGTTCGATCTCCATTGGGCTGCTAATTATATTGATATTAGACCTGATCTCATATGGGATTGCCAGTATGCACAATATTGTTTGTGGAGGCAGCATGCTGCTTGGGTGAGTCTAAATGATTGTTTGATGTATTATGGATTTCCTGAAAAATTAGATATTGTCAAGACAGAATATTGGGATAAGGGAATTGATACGGACCAAGTTCCAGAGTCAATTTTAAAAGAATACTTAGAAGGAGATTTAGAAAAAACTGAACAAGTTTATAGAAAACAAAGAGAGATTCTGGAAGAAAAGCCAGAACTTCTTAAACTTATCACTCTCGGTAATAGTGATATTATTAACACTTTTTACATGGAACAAGCTGGAACACCATATGACACTGTTTCGTCGATTATCAAAGGAAATGAGATCCTCAACAGAATTGATCGAATTGATGACGATCTCAATTCTATTGTGGCTAGTCCTACCAATATTAACTGGAATTCTAATGATCATATTTCCGTTGTTCTTTTTGGTGGAATTCTTAAAGAAAAATACAGGGAGCATTATCAACAGACTCTCAAAGATGGTAGAATCAAGGACAAAGAAAGATGGTCTGTCCGGGAGATTTCCTTTTCTTCCCTGACTAAACCAATCACCGCAGAAAGAGCTAAAGCCGGTTTTTATTTTGTGGACGAAGACACATTAGTCAAACTTAGAAACAAAGCTAATAAAAAAGTATCAAGAATATGTGAACTATTACTTGAGCGTGCGAAGTTAGAAAAAGTAGTATCTAGTTATTATCATGGACTTCCAAAACTTATGGAGTCTATGTACTGGACAGATAACATTTTACATGGACAATTAAATCATGCCATCACAAGAACTGGACGATTGGCTAGCAAAACCCCTAATCAGCAAAACAGGCCCGAAGAAATCTCCTTTTATTGTAAATCACGTTTCACTGACTATTCAAAACTCTGAATCAAAAAAACTTTATGACTTAGTTGCGAGTCAGGTACCACCTGAAGATATTGGGTTCTACGGCCAATGGATGATTTGTGAGTATTTTGGCCTCCCTCAGTACACCTCATATCCTAATATGTTTATTTCTGGTATGAGTAAAACTGAAGTTGAGAGGAATGTGCTTCCAAAGCTCATGGAACAAGGTTTTACTATGACTTTATATCCGACGAGCCATTCTGCTATCCATCATTCTGCTGTTGGTGTTAAATTAATAAAAGATGATCTTTTTCAGTGCGCAATAATGATTTGTTCTGTTAAAGAAATCTATAAGCTGATTGAAGAATTCAATTCACTGCATAAAATTTTCTATTTTAGAGAAAGACTTCATATTCATAAATCCTTATTCAAATTTCTAAATGGAGAACCTGAATATTTTAATTTTCAACTTCCACATAGTTTACTGGTCGATTTAAAGCCAGTATATATGGCTGGTAAAATTAAATACGCTCAAAATGTTTCTCCAAATTTAAAGACCCTATATAAAGGGGAGCCTGAAGTGGTTCCAATTGTAACGCCAGTCGGTCTAGGTTCTACTCCAGAAGATGTTACAGTCTTCAATAATGTAAATAAGATAACGAACTACATTATTCCTACTACTGGGTGGATTGCTGATAATGATAATTCACTCTGATGCAGCTCAGCTAGAGTGGAGAAGTTATCTTGAGATGTCCCAAGATACTGTTGGGATTGAAGAGTTGATTAATAAAGTTGATGTTCACACTAATAATCAAAAGAGATTTTCTCTCCCTTCAAGACTTGTATCCAAAACATTTTTATTTAGATGGATTTATAGAGGCTCTGCCTATGCATATTCTGTAGATAATGATTTTATTCAAACAAGTAGTGATGTGGCTTTTTGGCAATCAGTAATTGATGCTGCTAACGAGAAATACAATATCTTATATAAATTTCAAAATCAGATTATTGAACGGGCAAAACGACATGAAATAATTTCAATTCCTTCTGGTAGAGAATATAAATTTAAGATGGATAAAAAGAAACTTAGAAATGGGGAGGAAGAATATTACTGGAATGTAAATAAGATAACGAACTACATTAATCAGGGATTTGGGGCTGATATCATGATGATGGTAAGAATTATATTAAGGCTCCGTCTAGAGAAACTTAACATTGATCCATCAAAGTATTTTCTCATGAATACTGTTCATGATAGTATTGATGTTGATGTTGACAATGACCCCGAACTCCTATATACTATTTGTATAGAGACAGAAAAGGCGTATGAAAAGGTTCCATCATTCTTTTCCAAATTTTATAAAAAACCTTTCGTAACCCCAATTGTTGGGGAAGTCTCTTTTGGAATAAATCAGAAAGATTTGATCCCATTTAAAAAAGAATTGGGAAAGGAGCAATTTAGATGCGTATTGAAGTAATTAATGTTTCAACCAAGACTAAAGAAAAAACATACTATTTCATTGAGATTAATTATAAAGATCAGAATGGAAAAGTATCAGCCCGCAAGCTGATGTCTTTCAAATTTCCAGAAGTATTTGAACTTCTTTCAAATGCTGTAAAAGGAGAGTATTACGAGATTGGTTTGAAGAAAGAAGGAGCCTATTGGAATTGGGAAACTGCTGAAAAGATTGACGGTAGTGCTGTAGAAGTTCCTGCAGAACGAGTTAATACCGGAAAGACTAAATTCTCAGGAGGGGAGTGGGAGACTCGTGAAGAAAGGAATCGACGACAAGTTCTAATTGTTCGTCAAAATTGCATTAGTAATGCAGTTGCTTTTGTTGGTTCTGCTGGAACAATTGAAGAAGTAATTAATGCGGCCTCAGATTTTGAGAACTGGATTAATCGAACAACAATTAAAGACCTCCCATCGGAGTCTTTAGATGATCTCGTTGACTGAAGTAGTTGAGTTAATGTTAGAGGTGTCTCTATTAATGGGGACACCTCTTTTAGGAGATATTCCGGATGTACATGAACTTTCACCAAATCAAATCGCCAAAGTATGCTCAAGGCCAGCTAAAGGATGTTATAGTAGACCTTCTATCTATATTCGAGACGATCTTAAAACAGGTCTCGAAAAGAATGGAGTATTGGTTCATGAATTAGTTCATCATTATCAGGAGATGTTAGGAAAATATAATAATTTCTCTTCTTGTTATAAATACAAATACAGAGAAGAGGATGCATATTATTTTCAAAATTCATATCTTGAGAAGAATAATTCAGCAACATATTCTATTACTCCACAACTTATATGTCTTCCTTGAAAATTGTTCCAATTTCTGTCTCTTTAATAGATTTTATGGGAACAGACTTATCAGTAGTGAATGCTGCTAGAGTTAGTTTCAATAAAATGTCGGAGTTTGAAAATGCAAATACTAAACAGTTATCTGAGAAAGACCAGAAACTTTTACTTTACCTGGCGAAGCACGGCCATTGGAGCCCTTTTTCACATACTTGCGTGTCTTTTCGTGTTAAAGCTCCTATCTTCGTTGCTCGGCAATTAATCAAACATCAAGTAGGATTTAGTTGGAATGAAGTATCTCGTAGATATGTAAATGATGAACCTGAGTTTTACTTTCCAAAAGTTTGGAGAGGAAAGCCTGAAAATGCAAAACAAGGAAGTAGTGGAATTATAGACATGACAGACGGAGTTACAGATCATTCTGTATGGTTTGAGTCCTTAATGTTTGAGGTTTTGGAATGGTATGAAATTCAAATTAAAAGGGGGATGGCACCAGAACAGGCTAGAATGATTCTTCCATTAAATACTATGACAGAATGGATTTGGACTTCTAACCTGGTTGGGTTTTCTAGGATGTGTAATGAAAGGCTTTCTCCGAATTCACAGGAAGAGACTGCTGAAGTGGCCCAAATAATCGATACTCATATGGGAGTTCTTTTTCCACATAGTTGGAAATGTCTAAGACAAAATGCTAGCACTAATTGACGGGGATATCTTAGTATATCGAGTTGGATATACTACTGAACAAGAGGATTGGCCAATCGCTAGATGGAGGATTAATACTTTATTAGATCGTATTATTAACTTTACTCAGGCAGAATATGCTCAGATTTATCTTTCTGACAGCACTGAAAATTGTTTTAGGCGGAAACTATTTCCTGCCTATAAGGCACATAGAACTCAACCTAAACCTGTTCATTATGATAAATTGAAAGAGCATTTGATTCTTTCTGCCGGAGCTAGAATTTGCATTGAAGAAGAAGCAGATGATATGTTGGGAATTGAACAATCGAAAGAATCAGATTCAGTTATTTGTACAATTGATAAAGATTTAAATCAAATTCCGGGATTACATTTTAATTTCGTCAAAGATGAGTTATATGAAATTTCTCCTGGAGAAGCTGAATTTAATTTTTATTATCAATTACTACAAGGGGACAGAGTAGATTTTATTCCAGGTATTCCTAGAGTTGGTCCCAAAACAGCCACTAAACTTTTGGAGGGAGCATTTACGACAGAAGAATATTTTACTCGATGCCGAGAAGCATATCATAAAGCAGGTCTTTCTGATTTTGATATGTATCTCACTGGATTACTTGTTAAAATAAGAACAAAACCAGACGAATTATGGACTTTCCCAAACGCTTTCCAGTCGTATCAACCAAAGATGGAAGACTTGTTATCCTTTTCACAGATCAAGGCGGAGGAATGGATGGTAAAAATCCCTACTGTCTTATCGGGGCAATCTACAATGGAGGAGACGCAGGATGGTCACCAGCAGCATGGACAAAAACAGGACAAAAGTTCCATGATGTAATTGATCACCCTCTAAATATTATATTAAATGAAGCCACAGTCAGCCAAGAACAAGGGAAGACTGTTACAAAAGTGGATCGTAAAAAAGCTACTAGAAAGCTTTCCATCGTTAAGTGAGAAAGATGTTCTTAGCACTTCTATGGGAGCACCTGGTGAAGACATAAAATTAAGCGAAGCAGCATTTAAATTGTTTCCATTTTATGTGGAAGCTAAGAGCAGAGCTTCATTAGCGATTTACTCATTTTATGAACAGTCTAAAACCAAAGATGAAGTTTTAGTTATTGTAAAGGCAAATAATAAAAAGCCCTTGGCAATTATTGATGCCGAAACATTTATAAGAATAATAAAGGAATTGCATGCAAATCACAAAGATCATTGATAAAACAGATAAAGAAGTAACAATTGGTTGGAAGCTTACTACAGAACAAGAAATGTATCTATTGAATTTCGCCATTCAGTTTCTCATTGAGAAAGGACTTATCTCAGTTATTGAAGAGGAGATGGGGCAGAAAGAAGGACAGATTGAGTTAGACCTGTCTACAATGGATATCTCAAAACTCCCACAAGCATAATAATAGGATAATTATAGGATGCAAATAGATGCTCAAGATTATCTCCGATTGGTTGAAACGGCAAATAAGATTTGCTTCTTTGATATTGAAGCCACGGGACTGCGAGGTGATTACAACTCAGTCTTGGTTACTTCTATCAAATCTTTCCACGGAGAACCATTTTCCCTGTCAATTAGTCAGCCAGGAAATGATAGACGAGTTGTTAGGGAAGCTTCAGAATATCTCTCCCAATTTGACTGTTGGGTTAGTTATTATGGAAAGGGATTCGACGTCCCAATGCTCAACACTCGTCTGCTCAAATGGGGATTACGCCCAATTCCACAAAGACACCACCTTGATCTTTACTTCTTGTGTAAGGCCCATTTACTTACAGCCAGAAAGAGTCAGGGGCATTTACTTAGTTGGTTAGAAGCACCTGAACAGAAGATGACCGTTGGTGCTGATGTGTGGAATCAAGTTCTAACGAATCCAAAGGAAGCAATGAAGACCATGATTGCCAGGTGTGAATCGGATACAATTGGTCTTCAAGAGTTATATAAACAAGTCAGACATTTAGCAAGGGATATTAAACGTGGATAAATATTTAGAATCTGGCGTTAAAACAGATAATAATAAGCCTAGCATGTCATTAATTGACCCAGATTTCCTTGTCGGACTGGCCAAGGTGCTAGATTTTGGCAAGGAGAAATATGCGGCTCATAATTGGAGGGGTGGTATTAAGTTTTCTCGTCTCATCTCTGCTGCCTATAGACATTTGGGAGAGATTAATAGGGGAGAAGATATGGATCATGAATCTGGTCTTCCTCATGTGTATCACCTTGCTTGTTGCGTCATGTTTCTCTCATGGATGATGGATAATCGAAATGACCTTGATGATCGATGGAAAGGAAATAATCTGGAAGAGCAAACTCTTAAACTCAAAGAGTATATGGAAAAAAATTATCATAAAGAATATGAAGGACCAAAAGCAGGTGGATGGGCACCATGGGATGGTGGAGGTCAAAATTTCCAACCAGGAGTCCCGCTTAATGTTACCAAAGATCGAATCTGGTATGGCCAAGTTAAACTAGGAGAATAATATATGGATAATGAAGTTAGAGGTATAGTGAGACATATCTTCACAACTATTGGTGGTGGTTTTGTAACTGCTGGATATATTTCACAAGATGATCTATCAATGGTTGCAGGAGGTGTTGCAGTAGTAGCAGGAATCCTCTGGTCTCTTCTATCAAAGAGAGTCAAATCATGAAAAAATTTCTCGCTGGGCTTGTAGTAATTCTTCTCACTGCATGTACAGGACTGGTAAAACCAGTTACAATGAATGATAAGCTAGTATATGCAGCAAATTTAGCAAGTTCTATTGCAGTGTCTGCCTCAGAACTATATAAACGAGGTGAAATCAGTCAACAAACTGCATTAGAAATTATTGAACAGCTTGATAAAGTAGATTTAGTTCTTAGTAATGCTCGCATTGCTGCTGGAATTAATGATTTTAAATCCGCTCAATCTTATCTGGACACAGTAAATAAAATTCTTCTTAATTTAGAACAACAATTAAAGGCAACTACAAATGGCAAACTCGACAAATCTAGTAAAGCTGGTTTCTGGTCTAGCATCAGTCACTCAAGTTCTAACCAATATTTCATTCTCTCTCCAAACAGCGTCTAATATTATTCTCAAAGCCCAACAAGAGGGACGGGATGTATCAGACAAAGAAGTAGAGTCACAATTACTTATTTTTCAATCTCATCTAAATGATCTAAAGGAAGCTGTAAAGAATTAAAATGACCTCCTGGACAAAAAGCCAGTATAAGAATGATCATGAACAACTCCCCCGTAATGGGGGAGGTAATAAGTGGAAGTGGAGATCACCTAAGAGGATTAAGACTAAAGCAGAGGATGAAGAATACGAAAAAGAATTGAAGGAGTTTGTAAATGGCAGTAACCTTACCAGAACTAAAACAAAAACTAATTGAGATGTATGATGAAGTATCTCTTCTAGAGATTCTGCAAATTTCTACGGAAGATATAGTAGAGAGATTTGATGACAGGATCGAGGAGAAATATGATGACTTAATTGAAGAACTAGAAGAAGAGGAATCGGATGGAGATTAAAAGATTTAAGAATAGTTTTGCTGAAAACATTTTTAGGTACAAATATGCTCAAGGACCAAATGACACATGGGATGCACTTGCAGACAGGTTGGTTGAAGATGTCTGTGGAACACGATCAGGAACCTCTAACAAACTTATGTCTGACGGAGATCGTCAACAGCTTGCACAATACATTAAAGAACAAAAATTCATGCCAGGAGGTCGTTATCTATACTACGCGGGTAGACCAGCGAAATTCTACAATAATTGTTACTTACTCCGTGCAGAAGAAGATTCCAGAGAAGAATGGGCAGCAATTACATGGAGATCAATGTCATGTCTAATGACAGGAGGTGGTATTGGAATTGATTATTCCCTTCTTAGACCAAGCGGAAGAATTCTCTCAAGAACTGGAGGCAAAGCTTCTGGACCTCTCCCTCTTATGCACTCGATCAACGAGATCGGACGAAATGTTATGCAAGGAGGTAGCAGACGAAGCGCGATATATGCTTCGCTTAATTGGCAGCATGAAGACGTGCCACTCTATCTTAAGGCGAAAAATTGGGGAGAGCAAGCACTTGTAGATGGGGTTACACATTGGGATGCTAAAAACGCCAATTTCAATCATCATGCTCCTTTAGACATGACTAATATCAGTATTAATTATGATGATGCATGGAAATTTGATCCTGACAACGAAGTCTTTCTAGAAAATTGTCATCAAGCACTGATGACTGGTGAACCTGGTTTTAGTTTTAATTTTGGATCTAAGCAAAATGAAACACTTCGTAATGCCTGTACCGAAGTTACTTCGGAAGATGATAGCGATGTATGCAACCTTGGAAGTGTTAATCTCGGCAACATTCAGAGTTTGGAAGAATTCAAAGACGTTATATCATTGGCATCTAAATTCTTGGTGTGTGGGACACTGCGGGCAGATTTGCCCTATGAAAAGGTGTATAAAGTGCGCGAGAAGAATCGTCGCCTTGGACTTGGACTCATGGGAATACACGAGTGGTTACTCCAAAGAGGAAGTAAATATGAAGTAACTCCAGAGCTACATGAGTGGCTAAAGGTATATCGTGATGAATCTAAGAAGTCTGCGGACGAGCATTGTGATCGTCTTTATCTTAATCGCCCCGCTGCTTATCGTGCTATCGCTCCTACAGGCACTATTGGAATCCTCGCCGCCACTACTACCGGCATTGAACCATTGTTTGCAGTTTCATATAAACGACGCTATCTTACTGATGGTACTAGATGGAAATATGAATATGTAGTCGATTCCACGGCAGACCGTCTAATTTCAGAATACGGAATTGATCCTGATAACTTAGATACTGCTTACAAATTAAGTGGGGATTATGAACGAAGAATTAAATTCCAAGCGGACGTACAAGATTACGTTGACATGTCAATCAGCAGTACCATTAACCTCCCTAGATGGGGAAGCAAAGAGAACAATGAAGACTGCATTCAATCTTTTGCTTCCACTCTGGCTAGATATGCCTCACGCCTTCGTGGATTTACTTGTTACCCAGATGGAAGCAGAGGAGGTCAACCAATCACTGAAGTAGATTACAAAGAGGCTGTTCAACATAAAGGGGTAATTTATGAAGAACATGACGTTTGCTCAATAACGGGCAAAGGCGGTTCTTGTGGAGTCTAGGGAGCAACGACGGGAAAAAGATCGTATTAGAAAAAGAGAGAAATATCAAACTCGAAGAGATACTATTCTAAAAAATAGATATGGTATTATGGAATTTGATTATAATCTTTTAGCAGAGGTACAAGGAAATAAATGTGCAATTTGTGGAACTGCTCCTACTAATAAAAAACTCGATTTAGATCATTGTCACGAAACTAAAAAAATTCGAGGTTTATTATGTAATAATTGTAATCGTGGATTGGGACATTTTAAAGATAACCCTGAACTATTAAGGAAAGCAATTGACTACATCTGCGATATCACTGGAAAGGGAGGAAGTTGTGGAGTTTGATAAGGAATTTGCACGGTGTTTTCCTTTTATTATTGAGAGAGAGGGGGGATATGTAAATGATCTTAAAGACCCCGGAGGAGAAACAAAATATGGAATTTCAAAAAAGGCCTTCCCGGATCTTGATATCAAGAATCTCTCTAAAGAGGAAGCAGCAAAAATCTACTATAACAAATACTGGCTATTTGTCGCTGATAAGCTTGACTGGCCTCTCAACTTGGTTATGTTTGATTGTGCTGTAAACCAAGGGACAGGCAAAGCTAAGAAATATTTAGCAATGTGTAAAGGAGACTACAGGAAATTCATTGAATATCGAAGAGAAGATTATCTACTTCTGGCAGAGAAGACATTGTGGGCCAAACGATTTATTAAAGGGTGGCTAAATAGATTAAATCATATTAGAAAATATATTGATGAACAAAATGTAACATAAAAAAAGGGGCCTTTCGGCCCCTTTTAGTTTTACATCCAATTAAATTTTCGTCTAAACATTGGATCAAATGGTTCTCTATCCTTTGTCTGAATTGGTGGTTGATATCTTAAATTATCTAAGTACATATTTGGTTGATTATTAAATAATTTTCTCATTGACTGTCCAGAACCAGTTGGGTCATCTAAAGTGGTTGGAAAATCACGATGATTTACTACTCCTAAATCAGATCTAATTCCTGGCGGCATACCATATTGTTGGTATCTCTGCATAGCCAATTTAGCCAGAGTATTTTCGGGAATAAATCTCCTAAAAAATTCGTCTTCTGCAAGAGCTTGTAAAAAATTATTCATTGGATACTATTCCCATTAATTGTTCAAGTTCAAGACCTTCAATAATAGTTTTATATTTTTTTAGGCTCTCGATCTTTTCTACTTGCGATAATCCTTTGGAATTTAAAATTTCTCTTTCAAGTCTTCCAGTTAAGGAATCTTTCAGATAAGATGTAAGTTCCTTGGATAGATTTCTTGGATCACCTCCTTCAGCAACATATTCTTTAAGAAGTTCTGGGGAAATTTTACCTTTACGTTGAATAACCAGATCATCAATAAATTTTTCCATGATCTCGGCTTTAACTTTGGATCGATGTTGTTCTGCTCCTCTAGTAGAGTTAATAATTGCCTTTTCTTCTTGTTCTTTAAGTAGTTGTCCTCCTGTTAATAGACGTTTCATCATATCCGAGTCGGATCTTGGATTAGTATATTTTGGTAACATCCTATTATTAGGGTCTGGGATATGACCACTTGGTAATTGATTTGCCTTTTCAATTCCTGCCTGTACATGTGGGTTTGGAATCATTTGTCCAACATCTTTCATGATATCCGCAGAAGAAAGAGTTCCAGACAGTCCTTCTGAAGCCATATTAATAGCCCCCTTTCCAACTCCCGCCATAAAAGATAATCCAGGAGCAGTAATAAAATCTTCTACACCTGGAGCACCAACAGATTTGGAAATATCAATACCAGTGACTTTTGATACTGGTCCCCAAATGAAAGTGTCACTCATTCCAGACGTTAATAAAACTGATTCAGGAGTTTTAATGTTACTTCCTGTTCCTTCATTTAATTGTTTAATTATACTATTGGCGGTCTGGAATCCCGGAATTCCCATCAGTCCAGATAAAACTACTTGCACTCCTAAGAATGCCGCTAACGGAGCAAATCTTTTATCTGTAGAAGCAAGATGAGCATATTCTGCCAATTGTCCAAAATAAGAAGCCGAATATTGTTTCAAGGGTCTCACAGAATCTCCAACAGTATCTCCTGCTTTTGAGAAAACTAGGGGAGATTCGGTTCTACCATAGTCCACCATATATTGGTCTGTTAGAGCACCAGCAGTTTGCCATCTTTGTTTATCATCTTTAATCGTATCTCGTAAAAGTACATCAAAGGCAATAAAAGTAGGAGTTCTTACTGCTTCTTGCTCAAATACTCCAAGAGTATGTTTAGAAAGATTATAAGCAAAGTCATGTGCCAGATTAGCCTTATTAAATCTGCTCTTAATTAATTCTAGAGTTTTAGATTCAATAAATCCATTTTCTCTGGCCCAGTCTAATCCCTTTCTAGATTTTGACGAAAGAGTTCCTGGAACAAATGACTCCATAAATCCCTGGGCCATAGCTCTAGTTACTGAAGAAGTATCGGGTAAAGATCCTTTCATTTCTAGAAGCTTTGGAATAGCATATGCAGGTTGAAGCAGGTTAACACCAAGGTTTTTAACAGTTGTTAGCCAAAAGAAAGAAGCCAAGCCACTCGCTGTTCCAAGAACCTTTCTAGCAGCAGATGGTCCAAATCCAGATAAATCTCCGGCTGCTTCTACTGCGCTATCAATTAGTTTAAGTTGATTCTCTAATCCGCCAGTAGCTTGCTGCGTGTATTCATTAATAAACTTTTGTGTATTTTCTAAATTTGGCTTTTCTTCAAGTTTACTAAGTCTATCAGTAACATCTCCGAAAAGAGCCCTCTTTTTTTCATTAGCAATAAAATGATATCCCTGATTTACCCAGACTTCTAGAGCTTTTTGGAAATCTCCCATACCACGTCTTCCGGGCTCAGAGCCAGCAAATCCAGGAGTTCCTTTTCGTTTTAAAGCATGTGTTCTAAATCCACGATGAGACATTACATCTTTATATACTTGCTCAATGATTTTTCTTTCTGGACTATCTTTTGAGAGAATTCGAGTTGCGTATTCAAATGCAGAGAGATCATTGGCTTTATATTTATTTTTGGAAGCATCGAACATTTCAATGTTCTTATCTCCATATCTTTTTGCTAATTCTTTCTTTAAAGCGTTTGCTTGATATCTGTTGTCAACACCTCTAATATCTAAAGTCTCTTTAGTAACTGGATCTTTAACAACTACCCGATAGTCTCCAAACCACATATGTGGAATATAACCCGGAAGAGCCTTAATCTCCTCTTTACCAGCAGCCTTTAAAACTTTATTAACTTCATTATAAACTTTATTAATGCCGTCATAAATAGCATTAGCAGCGGTAACTTGCTCTGTAGATAGTCCTTCTCTACGAAGCATTTCTTCTGTTGGACGAGTTAGATTATTAGCAATTAGTTCTTCTGCATTATCAAATTTAAGAAGTGTTTGTTTTAATTTATCAGCATCTTTGAATTTGGCTTTATCTAAATAGGTTAAGATTCCATTATCAGATTTAATTCGTTTTGAAACTCCACGAATCATTGACTGGATAAATTTATCTCCCCATAAAGCATCTTCAATGGCAACTTTAGCAACACGATCTGCACTTACAGTTTTATGAACTATATATCTCACTAGAGGATTGGAATGTCTGGCCAAATTGGCAATGGCTCTTCCTTGAAGAAAATTATTTAAAAGATTTGTTGGAATATCTTTCCAAGAAGAGGCATTGGGGAGTTCCTCTTTAAAGAAAGTTTCAGCATCTCTTGTCTCTTCATAAAAATTAGCAGTAACTCCAGAGGGCTTCCCATTAGGTTTTGATGTTGTTTTAGTTCTAGATTTTGTTAATAGGTCTGCAATCTTTTCTGAAATACCAAAGTTCACACCACCAGACTGTTTACCTCCAGGACCTTTATTTAGACCTCTTTTTGGAGAAACATCTGGAGAAATTGCACTTTTAATTTGAGAAGAATCGGCAATAGCGTAAACCCCACCTCCATAATCAATAGCATCATATCCTAAAGCCTTTGCTTTTTTCATTAATTCTGCTTGGGCTTTAGAGTAGCTTTTTGCTGTCCTATACTGTTCCATTTCTAGTGCAGTAGGTTTATAAATATTTTGTGCGTTTACATAAACTTGATGCACTCTAGGAGAATTATTTACAGGCTCGAAACGACCGGAATCGGCATTATACTTAATTCTTTTACTATCGTTTTCAAAAGCATAAGACGAAGCATCTTTGGGATTATCAGTAACCCAAATACCTCTATCGCTGTTTTTAAAATCAGAAAAAGCTTTGTCTTTTGATGTTCCGTGATATAAAGGCAAAAGTTTTCCTAATTCATCTTTAAATTTACTTAAATCAAATTCAGGAAATAGGTCTTTGAAGATTGTAGGATCAATGGCTCCGCCCTGTTTCTTTCCAACGCCTCCTAATGGATGGTTCTTAGTTTTAGAAACCATCTCTGCACCAGTTACATTAGCGTCTGGTGACCGTTGCATATTAGGAGTGGTACT
>JACCDG010331438.1_pt1 | contig 29392 bp, 27 predicted proteins | sample 7442471 | NCBI WGS metagenome assembly JACCDG01 (sample SAMN15323444, study PRJNA562643) | freshwater metagenome | isolation source: river surface water | place: USA:Blue River Watershed | collected 2017-08-17 | reverse complement strand
TTTTTTGTAGTAATTATTTGATAGAATCGATACTTACTTTGAGGTGAGGCTGTTTGTGGCCGTTTTTCTTGAAATAGCGAGACTTCTGGAGGTATTTGATCACGATAAGCTTTGGATTGCGTCCTACTACTTGTACTGTACCAGTAACTTTCATACCAGCTACAACAGGTGTACCTACGAGTGTGTCTTTGCCATCTTCGTAAAGGAGTACATCAGAAAATACGATTTCTTCGCCTTTTTTGTAATCTGTACCGTCGAGTTTGAGTACTTTTTCGATAGTGATAGTCTCACCAACAGCTACTTTGTATTGCTTTCCACCTGCTTTTATAACAGCGAATTCAGAATTGTCGCTCGCTGCTGTCTTTTTTGTTGTTGTTTTTGCTGTTGCCATAAATTCGTATATAAATTTGGGTAAATTAAATGTCCAAGAAGTATACTCTTTTTTCTAAAAAATGCAATATCCTGGCCCTGTGCTATGTATATATAGCGTATATGGTATACTAATACAATGATTTCTCGATACAATTACCGTGATTTTACTTGGATAGACCTCGAATCCCCGACCCCCGAAGAAACCCTCCATATAGCCGAGGAGTACAATATCCCCCATCATATAGCAGACGAGCTCCAGAGCAATACGATCCGCCCAAAGGTAGAAAATACAAAAAACGCGCTTTTTTTAGTACTTCACTTCCCCTCTACTGCAGCAAGTACTAGTAGACACAAAGCCTATGAAATAGACTTTGTTATCGGCAAAAACTTCCTCATCACCGTACATTACGAGCCAATAGAAGCACTCTATGAATTCTCAAAGACATTTGAGGTGAGCACCATACTCGACAGAGATACTCGCGCGAGCAATAGTGGTTTTGTATTTTCTGCGCTCATCCGCGCCCTCTACAAAAACTGCCTCGACGAGCTCGACACAATCACCCATACACTGAACACTCTCGAACACGAAATATTTGCCACCAAAGAAGATATCACGATAAAACATATTGCGACAATTAGTAAAAAAATTCTTGATTTTCGCCAGGCGACCCGCTCTCATGCAGAGATTTTGAAATCATTTAGCACGACCAGCGTCGCTCTTTTTGGTGAGGAGTATAGAGAAACTGCAGATATACTTATCAGCGAATATGCCAAAGTCCACAATACACTCGAGCAAAATCGCGACACGCTTATGGAGCTCAAAGACACGCATACTGCAATAGTATCGAGCCGCACCCAGGAGATCATGAAAGTATTTACGGTGATCACAGTGATTATACTGCCTATGGCTCTACTTGCTGCGATTTTCACTATCCCAGTCCCTCATGAAATAGCACTTATCAAATCCCTAAACGAATTTTATTTTGTTGTCGGCGCAATGACACTCACCGGACTTGTATTACTATTATTTTTCAAACTTAAAAAATGGATCTAAAAATTTACAATACAAAATCACGCAGTGTAGAGACTTTTATACCTATTAACAAAGACACTGTATCTATGTACGCCTGCGGCCCTACAGTGTACGACAAGACGCATATCGGCCACATGCGCAAATACATCGGCGACGATATCATTCGCCGTACACTTACCCTCCTCGGCTACAATGTAAACCATGTGATGAATATCACTGACGTAGGCCACCTCACTGGCGAGGAAACAGAATCGGGCGTTGACAAGCTCGAAAAAGGTGCAAAGAAATACAACAAAACAGTGTGGGATATAGCAGCAGAATACACAGCGTATTTTCATGACACCATGCGCGCAGTGAATGTACTCCCACCAACACACGAGACCAAAGCCACAGACCATATCCCCGCAATGATCGAGCTCGTAGAGACACTCCTTACAAAAGGCTTTGCATATGAGACAGCACAAGCAGTGTATTTTGATACTTCAGCATATACAGACTACGGCGCACTCTCTGGGCAGAAACTCAGTGACAAAGAAACCGCAGTACGCGACGATGTCGTAGACGACCCACAAAAAAAGCACCCTGCGGACTTTTCTATTTGGTTCAAGCGTGTGGGCAGATTTGCCGACCACAGTATGCACTGGCAAAACCCACCAAGCATCGAAGAAGGGTCTGGCTTCCCTGGCTGGCACATAGAGTGCTCTGCGATGAGTATGCAGTACCTCGGCGAGACCATAGATATACACACTGGTGGTATAGACCATATCCCAGTACACCATGAAAATGAAATCGCACAGAGCTGCTGCGCGACAGGTAAAGATTTTGTCCACTACTGGATACACCACGACTTCCTCAATGTCGACGGCGAAAAGATGAGCAAGAGCAAAGAGAATTTTTATACTATAGAAGACATCCGTGCTCGCTGCATAGATCCGCGTGCAGTGCGACTTTTGTGTATGCAGACCAGCTATCGCAAGCCGCTCAATTTCACCTGGGATGGCCTCCTCACCGCGGAGCAGCAGCTCAAAAAATTGCTCAAATTTGCATCACACCAGACCAAAGTCGGCGATATAGTAGATATATACCGTACTATGTTCCTCGAGGCCCTCACAGACGATATAAACACTGCAAAGGCCCTTGCAAGCCTCTGGGAGCTCATGGGAGACACAGCACTTGCAGATAGTCATAAATGGGCGACACTCCTATATATGGACCAGGTCCTCGGCCTAGGACTCGATACTACACCCGCATTTAGCATCTCTCCTGATGCCCAGGCGCTCTTAGACGCACGCAATGCGGCTCGTACAAACAAAGACTTTGCAACAAGCGACACGCTCCGTGCGGAGCTTATCGCACTCGGATACGAAATCCTCGACACCCCAGAAGGCACCAAGCTCTACTAATATAAAAAACCTCTCAGTAGTGAGAGGTTTTTTATATGCACAGTTTTTATGTTGCTACGTTAAAGTCTTTTGTCTGAGACCCTGCCATAGGGAGCACCAGTGAGAATGTAGAGCCATGGCCGAGCCCCTCACTATCGATGACCACATCCCCTTTGTGCGCTTTTGCAATCTCTTTTGCAAGATACAGACCAAGCCCAGAGCCACCAGTATTCAATTTACCACCCTCACCGCGAGAGAATTTTTGGAAAAGCTTTTCTTTTGTTTCTGGAGTCACACCGACACCAGAGTCGCGCACTGCAAATACTACCTTGTCGCCATCTTTTTTGAGACTCACCCCTACGAAGCCTTGTGGGGTGTATTTGATAGCATTGTCTACGAGATTGAGTATCACTTGGCGGATTTTTGTCGCATCGGCTACCACCATAAATTTGTCGGTATTCGACATTACAAGCTTGAAGTCTATCTTTTTGTTTTTTGCAGGAATTTCCATTTCATGACAGACCATAGACACAATATTGCCGAGCTCTACTGGCGCAAAAGAGTACACCATACCTCCCTGTTCGATTTTCGATACATTGAGGAGGTCTTCTACAATATTGATAAGCGCCTGAGATGATGTATAGATACGGCGGACAGCCTCGTCTTGCTCTGGTTTAAGAGGTCCATATGAACCTTCGTCTAACATAGACGAATACCCCTTGATAGCAGTGAGCGGGCTACGCAATTGGTGCGCCGCAAGCGAGAGAAACTCTGATTTCAATTTATCCAAACTTTTCAATTTGTCATTTGCATTTGCAAGTCCGAGATTTGATTCCTCGAGACGTAAACGGAGCTGCTCGAGTTTTTCTTTTTGGTCGATTTCTTGTTTTACAGATTTGATTAATAATCTACCAAGTAAAATTGCAGCTAAAAATCCTATGCCATTGAGAACAAAGTTTGTAAAAATTTTAATAAAGAAAAATTGAGATCCAATTATAGCAACAAGTCCCCAAATAAACGCCTGAGCTGCAAAAAGCTTTGTATTAAAAAATTGAAAACGCACAATCAAAATCGAAATATAAAACAAAAATATTACCATACCAAACTGCCCATATATCTCTAAACTAGAACTATGTAAAACACCTATTTTTGTCAAATATTGTACGATAAATACGATACCAAAAAACAATGCTATAAATGCTTCAAGCCCAACACCCATTAGTAGTATCTGTTTTTTGAAATCTGGTAGTGCGTTTCGATATTTTCGAATTAAAAGTATTAATATCCAAAAAAATGCAACAACACTCAAAAATGCACAGTATAGCTTGAAAGGAACATATTCAAACTGAAACGCGTCGCAATTGGTTATATTGAAACCACCTACATTAAAAGAAGTTGGTGTAAGAATAAGAACTGGCGCAAGTAATGTTATAAAAATTGCTTTTATTTTATTTGATATGTCTTTTTTTTCTAGAAAGACATATGTAAAATAAATACACAAGATTGCAATAATACTCAGAATAAGCCCAGAAAAAGACCATACAAACAACATAAAACTACTATGTATATTGGTCCACAGTATAAGACTAGTAACTGTCCACAAAGAAAAGAAAATACATATCGCAAGAAAAAGTCTGTTGAGTATATAGAGCTGCCCTTTCAAAAAAATGTAAATACTAAAAAACAATGCCAATATTGTAACTGGAATATATGCATAATATAGGAGCGCAGGAACACTCGGAGAAAAGAAAAGATATAATGGTTCTGGGAAAAGGTAACAAAGCATATATTAATTAGTATTAGGTATTATATCACTAAAATTTGAACAGGATTCGCTATTTGCAATATCAATATTTTCTGACGTACAGTATTCTATTGAACAATATCTATCAGTCGGCGCGCAAAAATTTGCGGCCTCGCAATCTGTTATATCTTCACCACATTCTTTATATAAATCGGGTTTGTATTTTTTATGTTTTGAAAAATATATCTTTTCTAAACAAGAATCATCACTACAAATAGTAAAGCAACTACTGATCGATGGATCACACGCACCATCATATGCGACAATATAATCCTCTTTAATAAAAAATTTATAAAAAGAAAAATAACTAATTAGTAAAAATACAAAAATTAAAGCAGTGGAGACAGGGTGTTTTTTTAGATAAGGAATTTTCATGCGTATATAAAATGATATTAATTGTACTAATTATATCATATCTATAGTTGCACTGTACATTTATTGAGAAAAAATTCTGGCTTAAAACTTTCCTTAAAACGTCTAAGTCCTGCTATACCGAGGTCTTGTTCAAAGTTGTAATAGATAACCCCTATCTTTTGTAGCTCTTTTGCCTCCTGCCATATCAAAAAGTCGATAATATATGAGTACGTTGTGTCAGTTTTAGAAAAATGAGCCGTTGCGTACAGATCTGATATTATTTCATACATAGTAAAACCTACCAAAACATCATCTATAAAAACAGATACTATCCGAAGCGAATCGTCTTTAAAATTGAAAATTCTCTGAAAAGCTTTAAATTCGTTGAGTTCGTATAGATTTTCTATAGATTTATTATCAGACCATTTTTTAAAAAAAGCTAAATAAAGTTCTTTTTTAATAGAAGCGACAGTCATGTGTTCTACTCGAACATTTGGGTACTTTGCCAAAAATCTTTTAATATTTTTTTTATGTGTGTTCCCACTCTCCCATTGATCTATATTTGCTAAATTTGAAATATTATAGATATAATCAGCAGAGTCTTTATCTAGTACCCCCTTATGTTCTGGTAGTACTGCTACACCAACAACATCTTCAGGAACTAGTTGTAAAAGTTTTTTACCATAGTTTCTTTGTGAAAAATCAAATAGAGTTTCTATAGTATCATCTACTTTGTTTTTTCCAATAAAAGACAAGAATCTTGCATTGGTAATATAATCATTAAAAACAACAACAAGATTTCCGTTTAATACAGAAATAAGTTTTGTTTTTTCAGTATCCCAAGAATACATACTTATAAAATTAAAATCTGAGTACGGCGGGAAATTATTCGTAATTTTTTGAATCTCTGACTGATCAGCTAATTCTAATTTTTTAAATTTTGGGAAATCTGGAATCATGATACAGAAAGTAGGTATGCGCCTATACAAGTTATTATAATTGCAAAAATTTTTTGCCATAAATGTTTTGCTTGTATTTTTTCAACAGCAATTTTTGGAAAGAAGATTGTCAAAATAATACCTATAACAAAAACAAATATCGGCTGAAAAGACTCCGCCAAAAGCACAAGCGCAATAGGTGCCAACATATAAGCGAACGAAAAAGCAAGATTCCCAACAATATAAAACCCTTCATTAAGCCCATTCAATAAAAGAACGGGTGTTGAATTTGTTCGTATCGCCTTTATAAAGTTTTGTCTATATGATTTTATACAAATAAAAATGATCACACCTATAAAGGCAAGCATAAAATTCTCCCAGAAAAATGAGCGCCAAACATTTTCCTCTATCGCAGCTGCTTTAAACAAAACACTTCCACCTGCCCAAAAAAAAGCGGCGCAAAGCATTGGAATAACGACTCGTTTTCGAAGCTTAAATTTGTTTTCTATATCTATTTCAAAAGAAACAATCGCTGCCCCGAGTATAGTAATAAACATTGCTATAATTTGCATAGTATTTAGCACTTCCCCTAATATAAAGTAGCCTAATATATAAGCAAAAACTGGGACTAATTGATAAAAGACAACAGCAACAGATGCTTCTTCGTATTGTAGTGCTGTAAAATAACACCATAACACTGCAACATTACAAATACCCGCAACACACAAAACTAGTATATTTTTAAAACTAACATTAACAACATCTGGCTGAAAAAAATATAAAAAAGGCAAAGTAACTACAGAAAAAATTGAGGATATAATAAGCAGTGTGCCGATTCCTCCATTCTTAAAATACTTCTCTAAAAGTATTTTATCAATATGATTAGTAAGTGCGTAGACAAAAGGCCCCACAAGTGCCAATAAAAACCATGTCATAATAGTATTAATAATACTTTATTTTAGTATTTATGTCAAACTTTAAATATATTATGTACTGGATATCTAGTTCCCCGTTTTACAAAATTTGTTTCAGTATCCTGAAGTTTAAAGAGGTCTACAAAATATTTCTCAATAAATGCACAATCCATACCATTTTTGCAGGTATATGCATCGATACTCACAAACCCGCGAGCTGCAAATGTATGGATGCTGATATGGCTCTCTGCGATTACCACAAAGCCACTCCAGCCCCCAGGGTCTTTTTGACTGAGGTCTTCTGCGAAGTACACCACTGGTTCTGCAAGCTTGTGCATGCCGAGCTGCTCTGGCAAGTCATTGAGCGCCCCGAGCACCAATTCTTTAGAATTCAATAATGCCATATCTCCCCTGTACCCATCGAGCATAAAATGTTCACCAAAATTTTCTGTTTCCATAGTAAACTTATTATTTCATATATTATCAAAAATGTATAGACTAATAAAAAACCACCGATTTACTCAATCGGTGGTTTTTATAAATAATGCTTATCTCCCCTCTTCACTACCAAATTTCTTTAGCACCAAGACAATAAGTCCAATGAGTGCGATAGCTAAAATAATTACCCGTAGCATTCCACCCGCCAGTGACCAATACCTCATACTTGCAATAACAAAAGAAAGTACCCCGCCCCATACAAATGCATTTTTTAAAAGCGTATGCGCAACAAAAATCCCTGCTACAATACTCAAAAATCCAGATACAACAAGTAATATAAATACACGCATCTGATATGTGCTCTGTGCACGGTCGAGCATCTGACGAGCAATGTAGTCTTCTTCGCAGAAGCCACTCTTTACTACAACACCTTTTTCATTTGGGCCGATTGTATCTGTCCATTTACCCCCTACTGAGGTACAGCTTTCATAAGTAGTATGCGTGACGATTTCTTGTCGCGGCGGAAAAAAGTCTTCGAAGCGAGGCTCTTTGTACACCAACGAGATTGTGTAATTAAAAAATAAATTGAGTATGATAATAATCGCAGCGACTATTCCTCCTTGTATCCATTTGTTGTGTTGCATATATGTTTTACTCTTTTTTATTAATAATACTTGCTACTACATCAGAGAGTTTGGCTCCCACGCGATTGAGTGCTTCACGAAACGGCGCCTTCTCGTGGAGGTGTGGATGTGTATCTATCTCTACAAACCATGGCGCGCCGTATTTGTCTAAAATAAATTCCACCTGCGAATAATCCTTTGCGCCGATATGCATGTGTATCTTTTTTGCGAGCTCAGTGAGGAGCTCTTTTTCAGATTGGGTGAGTGTGTCTCGCTCCTCTATATATTCTTTTTGCTTGCGCATATCGCGAGTGAGCACCCCACGAGATGGCGACTGTATCTCTATTGGCGGCAATGCGTATGGTGCAGTACTACGAAAATCGTCCATCACCCCTACGGCAACTTCTTTGCCAAAGATATATTGCTCTGCAATAAATGGCACCGCATGCGACACGCTATCCTCTACAATCTGCGCGAGGTCGAGCGTAGTAAAGGCAAAGTATGTGTGGGCAGATGCGCCGCCGACAAGGGGCTTTATGACCCACGGCGGCGCTATCTTTGTATAGATACGACGTGTGATGTCTGATACAGACTCAGAGCCATCGGGCACGATGAGTATATGGGTGGGCGTCTTGATCCCAAGCTCTGCGACATGCTCTTTTGCGATTTCTTTATTGAAACCAACCCCCGATGCGAGCCTCCCCGCACCAGTGTATGATATGTCGAAGTTTTCAAAGAGCTCTTGGACTTTGCCGTCTTCGCCAAATTCTCCATGGAGTGCATTCCACACTGTGTCTACACTACTGTGTACTTTTTCTAGATCCGCAGGGATGCCTTTGATATGGAGCAAGCCGTCTTTGTCGAGGAGCATATCTATCGCCTCAAAACCTGCGTCCTGCACTGCACGCGCGACCTCTGCCCCTGTCTCTAGCGAAAAATCATATTGATCACTTATTCCTCCGCGAAGTATGCCGACTTTTTTCATTACTATAAGTATACCAGACATATAGCTATTCTCTATCCACACTTTTGACAAAAAGATTATTTTACAGTATTGTATAAAAAAATAATAATTATGAACGTTCTATTTCAAAGTGACCTATTTCGTGTCACAAACAAAAAATCAAATGACGGTACAAAAACTTTAGAAGTAGTAGAAAGACCTCCTGGCGTAAGACTTATTATCCCTACTCCAAGTGGAATATTACTTAACTATGAATACAGACATGCATTACTTGGTTGGGACCACAGACTACCAGGTGGCAAGGTATGTGATACATGGGAAGAATATGAAAACCTTTCAAAAAATTGTGATGCAAATATCACCATGGGGCTCGCCAAAAACGCCGCAATAAAAGAAGGCTTAGAAGAGCAAGGACTTATCATCAAAAAAGATGATGTAGAATTTTTTGCTATTGCAGGCTGTGGTACCACTATCAAATGGGATTTGTATTATTTTATCGTTTTGAAATATGTGCAATCAGCACAACAACTCGAGGACGATGAAGATATACAACAAAAAATTATTCCTTATGACCACATAGTGCCACTATGTCTATCTCAAAATTTTTCTGAAGATCGTAGTTCTGCAATGCTTATGAAATTTTTGTACAATAGAAAAATTTTAATTTTGTAAAAACTACAAAAAACCTTTCAGAAATGAGAGATTTTTTAATACTTCCCGGTGCTTCCCTCTCTACCGGCACCACGAGCAGTATCCGAGAGCTCGGCTACTTCTAGTATCTCGCAGTCTTCAAATTTTTAGATCAGCATCTGCGTGAATTTCTGCCCTGCAGCTATAGTCTGCACCTCGTGCGAGAGATTGACCATAGAAGCAGTGAATTCCCCTCTGAAGCCTGCATCTATCACCCCACCTACTACTTTGAGCCCATTGTTAAAAGAGATGCTAGATTTGTCCCATACGAGCCCTACATGCCCAGGCGGTATCTCGAGCGCTATACCTGTACGCACCCGCATCTGACTCCCTGGCGCAAATACCACTTCCTCGAGCGCATAAAAGTCTATCCCTGCATCGCCCGGATGGCCTTTTGTAGGAACCTTTGCATCAGTATGAAGTTTTTTGATTTTGAGCGGCATGATAACTATTTTAAAACAAGTCAATGTAAATATTTTTAAGATAATAAAGAAGTTGCGCGATCTATATCACGACTGAATTCCTCTTGATCAGAGATTTTTATATTACTCATAATACGATTAGCTTCTTCCATTGCTAATGCTTTTTTTCAGTTTCTAAAATTTTGTGTTCTATCTCTAAAATGGATTCTAAAATATTAATTCGCTTTTGGTGCATTTTTTTAACCCTATTACCGTGACTTAATTTAATTAAAATACTTATAATTAAAAAAATAAAAGAAAGCAATCCAAAAAATATCAATATGTTTTTAATAAAAATAACATTTGAGATTGAGTTTGGTAGTGCTAATACACCTAAGTAACCAGTAAAACATATAGTAAAAATATTTTTAAATAAATCGAGTAAGCTATCATTTACTTTATTAAAATTACTACCTATAGAATCTAATTCTGAAAAAACTGACAGTTGATATTTTTTAAGAGAATTGTTTTTTTCTCTCTGCTCAAAAAGAGTAGTTCGTAATAAAAAATCTTTTGTTTTTTCTCTAGAAACAAAGTCTGCTATTTTTTTTCCAAATTTTCTTTTTCAGTATTGGTCATATTAATAAATATACTACTATACACAAAAACATTTTTAGTTCTTGCAATATTGTTTTTATTATACCCTATTTTTTTGAAGAAACCTCTTTAAGACACAGTAGAAAATTTTGTCTATGTAATACTTTAGCATTAGGTACAACTCACTATCTGTGTCATAAAACAATAAAATTAGCTATTTGTCAAAATAGGTATACAGTTAGTTTGTAGGAGCAGTATTTAATTTTCTTTTGCATTCTCTGACTTGGTATTTTCTATGGCACAGAAAGCGGATCACCCTATGTATACCACCCATTAAACATTGTTTCGTAACACGACCGCGTTTAATTCAGACTAATATCTCTTTAAAAAATTATGAATACTTCAATTTTGAAAAAATTCGCAGGATTTGCAGTACTTGCTATCCTTGTATCAGCTCCAGTATCTGCTTTTGCAGACGACGCACTCACTCGCCCACTACACACTGGTGTATCTGGCGCAGATGTAGGCACACTCCAGTCTTTTATGGCAAAAGATAGCACTATGTACCCACAAGCACTTGTTACAAATTACTTTGGGACACTCACAAAGAAAGCAGTAGCTATCTTCCAGGGGCGCAATGGACTCGTAGCAGATGGATACATCGGGCGTGCATCACTTCCAGTATTTAATGCACAAATAGCAGGTGGTACAAGTACACCAAGTACTACTGGCGACCGCGCAATAATCAGCAATGTAAATCTCGCAGTAGGCAGAAATGCAGTAACAGTAAATTGGAATACCAATGAATCTGCAAATGGCACTGTGTACTACAGTACTTCACCACTATCACTCGGTAGCGACGACTACGTACAAATCAGTGGCTACACTGCTATGACAGATGCAAATCTCCGTACTACACAAGCGGTACAAGTACAAAACCTCCAAGCAAATACTATGTACTACTATACTGTAGTATCTGTAGATCAGTCTGGAAACCTCACCCTCACTTGGCCTGAGACATTCACAACTACAAACTAATACTTAGTTTAAAAAAATAACACCCACACGGGTGTTATTTTTTTATTTATAATTCGCAATAAATTCTTTTTTGTATTCGAGAAATGTCCCATCAAGGATTGCTGCGCGCATCTTTTCTACGAGGCGCAAAAGGAAATGAAGATTGTGGATAGATGCGAGTGTGCCGGCGAGCATCTCGTCTGCGCGGAAAAGGTGCGCGAGGTATGCACGAGTGTGGTTAACGCACGTATAGCATGTGCAACCTTCTTCAATAGGCGCGAAGTCTGTAGTGAACTTGCGGTTCTTCATATTGATCTTGCCAGTACTGGTATGAAGTGTGCCGTGGCGACCCATACGGGTGGGCGCAATACAATCAAAGAGATCACAGCCCTGCTCTACTGCATCAAAAAGATCGAGCGGCTCGCCAATACCGAGGAGATGGCGAGGCTTGCCTTCTGGGAGGATGGCATTGACCCACCCTACTGCGCTACCGAGGTCGTCTTTGTTGAAAGACCCACCAATACCAAAGCCATCAAATGGAAGTGCTCCTATCGTGCGAGCTGCTTCTTCGCGGAGCTCTTGGAAACGGCCACCCTGGACCACACCAAAGAGTGCCTGGACTTTGTCTGTATCGAGCTCCTCGTGGCGCGCTATACAGCGCTGCGCCCATCTATAGGTTCTGTCGAGCGCACGCTTTTGATATGCAAAGTCTGCATGTGGGCTAGTGCATTCGTCGAATGCAAAAATCATATCCGCACCGAGATCCCACTGTATCTCCATAGATCTCTCTGGGGTGAAAAAGTGTTTGCTGCCATCGATAAAAGAGCGAAATTCTACACCATCTTCGGTGATGCGTGCCATTTGTTTTTTGCCATTAAAATTTTCTATCTCTGTTTTATTGCTGAGAGACTCCCCACTTGCAACTTTGCTCACCGATGTACCAAATGCAGCCCCAAGCGAAAATGCCTGGAAGCCACCACTGTCTGTCATGGTGGGGCCATGCCAATTCATAAATTTGCCAAAGCCGCCTGCGGCTTTTATGATCTCCTGCCCTGGCTGGAGATATAGGTGGTACGTATTTGCGAGTACTACTTGTGCCTCGAGCTCCTGTATATGTACTGGGGTGAGCGCCTTTACGGTTGCTTTTGTACCCACCGTCACAAATGCTGGTGTTTGTATATCGCCATGCGGGGTTTTGATTATGCCAGCACGAGCAAGTGTGCCGTCTACTTTTTGTATGATTTGAAATTCCATATTATTTTATGATAACCCATGGCAATGCCTGGAGATTGAGCGGCGCTTTTGCGCGGATAGTAGTAAAAGGATCTCGAGAGTCTGCCTGCACACTCTCCACCACGGCGAGGATTTTTGTATTTGCAGACTGTGCTGCTATCACATCTCCTTTTGCAAAATGAATATCGCGCGGCATCCGTACTTCGTATTCGCCAGCCCCTCGCCCACTGAGCGTGAGTGATATACCAGAGCCCACTACAGAGCCTGGTGTCTGTACACCACTGGTACTAAAAAGTGATACCACAGATGTATGGTCGTACACGGTGGCTACCTTGCCAAGTGCGACATCACCGAGCCCATATACCGTCTGACCCACCTGTACATGCTCTAGCGCACCTGCATCTACAAGCATCGTATCGTAAATAGAGCGATTGGGTGGGGTCATCACATGAGCGAGGATTCCTTTTGTGCCCTCAGTGCGCCCAAAGGCTTCTTTGAGTATGGTATTTTCGTCTCGCAATTGTGCAATCAAAGCTTCGTCTTTTGCGAGTGTTGTCTGTATATCTACTGAGGGCTTTTTTTGTACTAGTACTACGAGCCGGGTAAAAAATCCGCGTGATGCAAAGACCACAAGGAGTGCAACAAAAAGCACGACAAGGTACAACCCTTGGGTGCGCAAAAATATTGAAAGTTTTCTTTTAGAAGTAGTCGGCATATTGTTCTACTGAGAGTAGTACTGGCTTGTATGTGTCAAAAGACTCAAGTAGTATACCAAGCCCGCGTGCTACTGCCGAGAGTGGCTCCTCTGCAATATAGACGCTGAGCCCCACTGCCTCGGCGATACAGATAGTGATACCTGGCATGAGCGCCCCACCACCAGTGAGTACGATGCCGTTTTTGAGTGAATCTCCCATGAGCTCTGGCGGTGCTGTCTCGAGGACTTCTTTTACCCCAGCGATTATCTGGGCGACACTGTTTTTCATGGCGATGCGGATATCTCCATCGGTTACCACGATACCGCGCGGGAGCCCTACTCCTGCATCACGGCCACGGACTTCGTATTCTTTGTGCGCCTGGTCTACCGCTCCTCCGATGGCAATCTTCACCTCCTCTGCAGTCTGCTCGCCAATGTGAAGCTTGAATTGATTGCGGATGTATTCGATGATGTTTTGATTGAAATGATCTCCTGCGATTTTGAGATTGATAGAGCGGACCATACCACCCAGTGATATAAGTGCGATATCTGTCGTACCACCACCAATATCTACTACACAGGTCGCATTTGCTTCGAGTACTGGCAAGCGCACACCAATAGCCGCCGCCATCGCCTCCTCTACGAGGTACACTTCGCGGGCACCAGCATTGATAGCCGCATCATACACTGCGCGAGTCTCTATATTGGTAATACCACTTGGCACACCGAGTACTACGCGCGGCCGAAAAAATTTTGGAGAAATTTTTTCGGCCTTCTTTAGGAAATACGAAAGCATCTCTTCCGTGACTTCAAAATCCGAAACCACCCCACCTACGAGCGGGCGTACTATTTTGATATGTGCTGGCGTCTTGCCCCACATGCGTTTTGCTTCTTCACCTATTGCTACTATCTGCCCGGTCTTTTGATTGAGCGCTACAATAGACGGCTCATTGATCACAATACCGTGCCCTTTCACATATACGAGCGTATTTGCCGTACCGAGGTCTATACCGATATCATTCGAAAATTTTTCGTAAAACTTTTTAAACATGCAGCAATGCTTTCAAATCTTCTAGTGAGATAATACGACCATCACTTTCTGTACGCAATTTATATTCGCAGCCGCCATTTGCGAGACTTCTATCAGAGACCACTACGCGATGTGGCATACCGAGCAAGTCTGCATCCGCAAATTTCTCTCCAGCCGATGCGCCCTCTCTATCATCAAAAAGTACTTCTACACCTTTTAGAGTGAGCTCTGTATAGAGCGCCTCTGCAGTTTCTTTTCCTTTTTCGCCGAGTGCGATGAGGTGTAGCTTAAATGGCGCTATAGATTCTGGCCATACGATACCTTTGTCATCTGAGAGTGTCTCTACCACTGTCCCTACGAGGCGGGTGATGCCGATACCGTACGAGCCCATAAATACGAGGTTTTCTTTGCCTTCGTTATCTTTGTATGTGAGACTAAATGGCTCAGAAAACTTATGCCCGAGAGAAAAGATATTCCCCACTTCTATAGCCTTTTTCTGCACAAGGTTTGCGCGCTCTACACCGAGATCTGCGAGTACTTCGTCGGTAAAGACCTCTTCATTAATAGCAATCCCCCTTGCTTCATCGATATAGATAATATCTTCCCCAGCATCAGAGACTGTCTGGAACTCATGTGAATACTTTGAAAATGTACCCCCTGAAGCAAATGTCACATAGGTGTATGCACCGAGCCCTACTTTCTCGTAAATACTAGTGTAAGCATTTTTTATTTTTTCATAAAACGCATCGTGCTCTTCTTTGTTTTTTGAAAATGAATAGAGCGCTTTCCAGTAGAATTCGCGGCCACGCATGATACCAGACTTACTGCGAGTCTCATTGCGGAAAATTTCTTTGAAGTCGTAGAGATACAATGGCAAGTCTTTGTATGAGCTCACAAAATCTTTGAGGATATTTGAATACGCTTCTTCATTGGTAAATGAGAGGCCTACCTCGGTGCCATTTTTGAGCTCGGTCTTGAACCAGTTGTCTACTACTGCATCATCCCAGCGATTGGTCTTTTCCCAGACGTCTTTGGACTGGAGGACTGATGTCTTCATCTCTACACCGTCGATAGCATTCATCTCACTCCGGATAATGCCAGTGATTTTTTCAACAACACGCACCCCAAGTGGCAAAAGCGTATATACACCTGCCATTTCTTTGTAGATATAGCCCGCACGGATCAGGAGCTGGGCATTTTTAGAAACCTCGTCTTTTGGGGCTTCTTTTTTGGTTTTGGTGAAAAGTTGTGATTGACGCATATATATGTACATAATGCCATAAAAAGGCAAATAAAAAAAGCCTGCAGTGCCAGGCTGGTAATTTAGTCAAAATCGCTTCACTTATGCTTTTGTCTTTTTGAACGTCAATCTGAATGCAACAAACCCAAGACATATCAATCCTAAAATAATGGAGATTGTATATCCTGGAGGACTTGGAACTTTCAAAGCTAAAAACATTATAGGTATCTCCAAAAGAAAAATACCTATGACTAGTAAGAAAATTTCATACTTTTTCATATTTTTTAATTTTGTATATTATATATAAATTTGGTAGAAAAGTCAAGTACCACAATAGCACAATATATGCTATATTCTGCAAGCTCCACTTAGGCAGCAATTACAGGTTAATAAGGGCGCCCAAAAGGCTACCCTGCTACAGATAAATTTATATGAAAAAAGAAATCTCTATCCCGTCTCTCATGGAGGCAGGTGCACACTACGGCTACTCACGTGCTCGCCGTCACCCTTCGGTGTCAAAGTACGTATACGGTACAAAAAACGGATCTGATATTATCGATCTCGAAAAGACAGCAGTACAAATCCAAAACGCTGTGGAATTCCTCCACACACTCGCTGCAAATGGCAAGACTGTACTCCTCGTAGGGGTAAAGCCAGAAGCACAAGCACTCATCCAGGATATGGCTACAGCCCTCAAGCTCCCATTTGTAACAGAGCGTTGGATCGGTGGTATGCTTACAAACTTTAGTGAAATCAAGCGCCGTATTCAGAAACTCGAGGACATGCGCCTCGCAAAGACTGATGGCTCATTTGAAAAATACACAAAGAAAGAGCAGATCATGCTCACTCGTGAGATGGCACGTCTCGAAAAATACTTTGCAGGTATGGTAGGTATGCACAAGATGCCAGATGCTATCCTCATCGTAGACCAGAAAAAAGAGCACATCGCTACTACTGAAGCTCACAAGCTCTCTATCCCAGTGATTGCTATTGGAAATACTGATGCATCAGTACGCGCTATCGCCTACCCAATCGTAGCAAACGATGCTGCAACATCTAGTATCGGTGCAATCCTCACGCTCCTTACAGACGCGCTCAAAGCGTAGTATACTTAGGTCGCTTTATTAGTTTTTAAACAACATACAATGATAACTACAGAACAAGTAAAAAAACTTCGGGACAAGACAAGCGTATCTGTAATGCAGTGCCGCAAAGCACTCGAAGAAGCAGGTGGTGATATGGAAAAAGCTATGATACTCCTCCAAAAGAAAGGAAGTGAAATAGCTGAAAAGAAATCTGATCGTGAAGCTGAAGACGGTATCGTAGTGGTAAAACAAGACGATACTCGTGCAATCGTGCTCACTATGAACTGCGAGACAGACTTCGTAGCGCACAATGACGACTTCGTACAGCTCGCACACAAGCTCCTCGAAACTGCATGGGCAGAGGGTGCAGATGCAGCTCGCGCAGCAGCTCCAGCACTTATCAGTGATGTAGTGCTCAAAATTGGTGAAAACATCCAGCTCGGCCAAATCGAGGAAATCACAGGTGGCACTATCGGCTCGTACACTCACCACACAGGCAAAAATGCTTGCGTAGTAGTACTCAAAGGTGGCTCTGCTGAGGTTGCAAAAAACATCGCTATGCACACTGCAGCAATGAAGCCACTCTACCTATCTGCAGACCAGGTAGACGACAATGCTCGTGCACAGGCGCTCGATATCATCCAAAAAGAAGTTGGCGACAGCGACAAACCAGAAGATATCAAAGCAAAGATGCTCGAAGGGAAAATCGCTTCTTTCTTCAAAGAACAAACTCTCCTCGACCAGCCTTTCTTCAAAGCTCCTGATCAAACTATCGCACAATATGCTGCGGCAAACGGCGCAGAGGTTGTGAGCTACAAGTTGTTTATCATTGGATAAATAAAAGTAGTAATAAAAAATCCCCAGAATACTCTGGGGATTTTTTATTATTGGTTCCTATAGGATTCTTGTAATTTAGTACAAGATCTATTATATTAACTTTCTTTAATTTTTATTATTTTTTTAAAATCTTCCTCTGATCCGCATGAGTATAACATTCTTATTAAATCTTGTTCATGCTGAGTTTCTGCAGTTTTTAAGATCTCTTCTTTAGGAAAAGTTTTAATGATTTTTTCCGCAAAACTTACTGTTGCTCCATTAGGAGCAAAATCTATCTCTCCAATAGGATCAACTTGTTCCGCAAATTCAGTCAAAATTTTTTCCCATTCCGGTATTTTTTTTGAATACTCATCAATATTTTTGAAACGTATAAACCAGTGACTCTTTTCTTGTTCAATAGTTATGTTAACAGAATTTTCTTTTTCAATTTTTTTGATTATTTCTGGATTAAATTTTATAGTTACGTTTGATACTAGGTGAAAAAATTGCCCACCTTTTTCAACTGGATATGCAAAACCTGATTCGACAGTATTGTACCCCTTTCTTCGTAATATTTGTACAGCCTTTCGTGTATGATTTTCAATCTGTTCTAGATAACAACCCATTAAGACCTCTTCAGTTGTCGGAGTAGGATTTGTTTTTTCTCTAAGCTCAAGCTCTGGATTATCGTACCCTCTTACTTCTAAATACATTAAAATATTCTCTATACCCACTTTCGTTAATAACACCTGTCTTTCTTCAATAGTTCCGCCTCTAAATAAATCTCTAAAATGTCCAAGAGAAAATTTTTCAATAACTTCTATAGGTAAACTATTTAAATATTCTTTTCCTTCTTTTGTCACTGAATTATTTAAAGCCCATTCCAAAATAGCAATTTTTTTTGTAACAATCTCTGCATCTTCTTCGGTGAGCTCCTGAGACGCGACAGTAGCTTTTAATTGCTCAATAAATTTTGATATATTTTCAAATTTTACTTGTTCTTTATTTTTTTCAAAATTTTCCATATTATTTATCTTAACGGAGACGCACTAATTTATAATTCTTATAAGATTAGACCCCCTTGTTTTCCTGAATGAGTTTACCGAGTTCAGCTAGTTTGTAAGAAGGTAATTTGCCAACTTGGATTCCGTCACTTATCAATGAAGTAATTTTTAAGTAAGAATCTTTATTTTTATCTAAACTATCTAAAAACTCGGGGCTATATTTTACATAACCCAAAACCTCCCAACCAACATGACGATTGACTATATCGTTTATAATATCTTGATTTTCAGTATTAAATGGATTAGCTAAATTATAATTTTTATTTGACTCGTCTGGATGTTCAGATAAATATGATTGTTTACCTAAATCCCAGTAAATCCAACTATCGGAAGCTCCTGCCGAACTAGATAAAATACCTATCTTATTCATAATTTTATTGTAATCATTACGAATATTATTTTTTACTTTATCAACAAGCGTTAGTCCATTTTGATCTTTTTCTTGCATTCCAATATGTAAGCCCTTTGAATATTTTTCTACACTTGCTCTGTATTTTTCTTGTACAGCCTCAGGAAAATCAGATAGTTTTTTGCCGAGTAAAAGTGTTTCGTTATACTCTGTACTAATTGGTTCTTCTATTTTTTCTTGCGTAGTTTTAGTTATTTTGGGTTCTATATTAAGCACTTCTTCTTCCGTTTTTTTATCTGGCTTTATTTGATTTTCAAGACCTTTCTCCTCAAGAACCAAAAAATTGCGCAAACGTCTTCTTTCTTCTGGGCTCTTTGCCATATGAGCTTTAATTTGATCAACACTCATTCCTTGTGTGTATATCATTTCTTTTAAAGCATCCTCTTTACTTAAGGGTTCTTCTATTTTTATTTCAGTTTTTTCTTCATCTATTATACTTTGAGAATTTTGCACTTTTAATCTTTCAGATTCTTGGTGTAATTTACTAAAATCATCTTTACTCATTATTTCCCAACCACGACCTAGATTGACTTTTATTTTGTCTGGGTCTTTAAAATATTGTGTTTGAATGTTTCTTGATTCTCCATTTATAATTACAGATTCATAACGAACAGCTTTCATTGGGTCTGGCTCTGCTAATAACAAAGCGATTTTTTGTCTTAATCCTCCAGCACTCGTTACGTCAGTAATTTTACGCTCACCAGAACGAACACCTTGAATAATATTTTTAATCATGCCCGGAGTAAAAAATTCACTTGAACCTTGAACTCCACCCATTATATCAATTTGCTTAATTACCTCGTCGAAATCTTTTGCGTTAATAAATGATTTATTTTCCACATCTTGCTTCATACTCTCAAATCTTTTTTTATCTTCCAAAACATTATCGTGAAGCTCTTTGTAAAAATAAATATCCTTGCTATTCAAAAGTTGTCTTAGTTTTTCAGAAGCATCTTTTTGCTTGTCTTCTGGTAGAGATTCAACTAAGTCGTTAATTTTTAAAGCAATTCTGTTTGCTTCAGAAAATTCTTGTTCATTTTGAAAAATATCTTTTAGCTTTTTTGTAATATTTGAAGCGCGCATTTCTGCCAAAGTTTTTTGCTGCTGTTTTTTATCATCCTCTTTTAGTTCACCTAAAACAATTTCGGATTTTATTTTAAGATTGTTTAAATCTTTTTCTACACCTATCTCATTTTGTTCTAAATCTTTAGATGTTGCTTTTAGTTCTTCATTATTTATATTAAAATTTTCGAGATTCATAAGATGAGTTTTTAAGATATGTTGATATAAACATATACTAACATTTTTAGATATATCCTCAAAATTTCAGCCGCTTCTCAGACTCGGTCACAAATCACTAAGCATATTTCTTCGCAAAGCTCGAAATCTGCCAAGTGTTCGCGACCCCGACTCGCGGTGCTTCGCACAGCGCTGTGTCTTTCTCGTCTGACGCACGACATGCAGATGTCGTGCTTTTCGCGGCTTTAGGTAATAAAAAAGACTACCCATTTTGGATAGTCTTTTTTATTACTGAGCCGCTTCTCAGACTCGAACTGAGGACCTTCGCTTTACAAAAGCGTTGCTCTACCAACTGAGCTAAAGCGGCTTTTTATTTTTCAATTTCTTACGTTCCCTATTCTAGCACAGCCTTGCGTTTTTTGGCAACCCCTCTCGTGCTGGGGCGCGCCCTCTTTGCCTCAGATATTTTGTGTAGGAAAAACGAGCTCGGGCCGTGCTTTAAACCTGCCATCTGGTCTCTTTTTTTGAATGCATGGCGTGCTTTTGGAAATAAAAAGTAGAAAAACTTAACAATATAGTACCCGAGCAATTGCAATACTCGTTTGCCATAAAAGCCTACCACATGGGTGTATTTGCGATACAAGAGCTTGCTTTTGTGTACTGTTTTTTCCATAGGTATTTACTTCCCTTTTGTAGCCTGCTGCCTGCCGGTAGGCACGGCCTTTGCTGGGGCTGTGAGCTCGCGTGGGAGGAGCGCTGTGAGCTCATCGAGGCTCTTGAAGCCAGTCACAGTCTTGCCGTTCACTACGAGCGCTGGGAGCGTGTCGTCGAGCTTGTAGATAGACTTGAGCGCCTTTATGGTCGAGAGGTCAAGTGTGTAATCAAAAGAGTATACACGTACTGTAGGGTACTTTTGGCGGAGTGCGTCGAGCACGTAGCCCTCGCGCTGGCAGTCTGCACATACAGCTGCGCCACCATAGAAATACAATATCGATACTGGCTTCTTGCCACAGCGCTCACCAATACGCTTTGAGAGCAAGAAATCTTTGATCTGGAGGATGGTGTATTGCTTTTTGAGGAGTGCGATATCGTCTTTGTTGCCTACGCTCTGCTCGCTGTAGTTGAGCTTGTCTGCGAGATTTGCAATCTCTTGTGAGAGGATAGAATTGTCTACATCCGTACAAGACATCTCTTCGAGGAGCGCAAATTGTGTCTCAGATGAAAGCAAGTCTACAGACACTTTGTTCTGAATGTTTTGGAGCTCTTGGATCTTTTGGCGATTTGCATAGGTGCTAAAAGACCATGATACAGCGAATACGCCACAGGTGAGCAAAAAGACTAGTATGTATTTTTTTCCGTTTGTCATATGTTTTATATTATCGCCATGAAGGCTTTTTAGCTGTTAATACATTATACACTGCTTTGATGAGCCAAAAAGGCGCAAGCAAGCTATATATGATCATGTAGGGTATCACCCACTTACTAAAAGGGTGCTTTTCTTGTGCGAGCTTCTGGCCATGTATGATAGCAAAAAAGAGGAAACCATACAAAAGCAAACTTATAAATACAATAGTTTTTGTATTTATAAAGAATGGATCAAAATGAAAACCACTAAATGCAAAACGAAAACCGACAGTACGAAACTGCACGTATTGCTTGTATATAGCTTGGAATAATTGATATATCAACAGTCCAAAAATATACATAGCAGTGCCGATAGAGATCACGCCAGCAGGGACTGTAAAGAGAGCGAAGTTGCCGTATTTCTTTTTGAAAATATATTTGCGGTAGTCGATCACATTTTGCAAAAAGCCGTATGTCCAGCGGAGGCGCTGCTTGTAGAGTTTGAGTGCTGTATCTGGTGCCACAGTATACACCTGTGCAGTGTGGCAGTGCTCGATCTTCATATGGTTTACCTGCATACGAAATGCGATCTCTGCGTCCTCTGTATTGTGTGCTTTGCGGAAGCCACCAATCTTTTCAAATACTTCGCGCTTGAATACTGAAAACGGCCCAGGGGTCACATGGATGGCGTTGAGAAATGCGAGCATGCGCTTGTTGTAGAGCGACATATTGTACTCCACGCGCTGAATAGACTGCATGATGTTTTTTGGCTTGTCGATGATTATAGATGGTGCGACTGCCATCACATCAGGATGCTTTTCAAAGGTGTACATAATGCGCTTGAGCGCATCTGGCGCTACAAAGGAGTCTGCATCGAGACACGATACAAAGTCGCTCTGTGTGTGCTCTATACCATAGTTCACCGCAGTGTGCTTACCACCATTTTCTTTTTGGAAAATATGTATCTGTGGGTGGTCTTTGTATTTCAAAATCTCCTGCCAGGTGTTGTCTGTAGAGCCGTCATCTACTAGTACGAGCTGTAGCTTGTCTTTGGGCCAGTCGAGTGCGAGGAGGCTCTCTACCGTGCCGTGCACCGTCTTGTCTTCATTCCAGCATGGCACTATGACAGCCACACTCGGGTATACAGTGTTTACAGGCTCTTCTATAGCGAGTACTTTGAGCTCTTTTCTACGCTCAAAAAAGGTCACCAGGAAGAAAAGCTGGACATAGAGGGCAAAAAATGTGATAGCGTAGGTGATAATTTCGCCTGTGTGCATAGGATATGATTTTAGCACAAATAGCCTCTTTTTTCAATCCGAGCGATGCGCTATACTATATGACATGGATACACAACAAACACATCAAGAACCAGAAAAAAACGAAAAGAAATTGAACATTAGTACTGGTACTGCTATCGTCACTGCGGGGTTTCTCGTGGCTATCGCGATACTCGTATCTGGCGCAATGAAAAAAACTGATACAGAGTACGGCGCATTAGCACCAAAAAATAACGCACCCACTGCGCCCATTGTCGTACCAAAAAACATCGCATCTGTACGCCCCGATGACATGATACTTGGCGACAAAAATGCTCCTATAGTAGTGTTTGAATATTCAGATAGCGATTGTGCATTTTGCGAACGCTTTCACCCTACTATGAAAAACATTGTAGCTGCATACAAGGGCAAAGTAGCGTGGGTATATCGCGCATTTCCTCTTGCAATGCACCCAAATGCAAATACCGAAGCTGTGGCACTCCTTTGTGTAGACAAGCTTGCAGGTACAAATGCATCATGGGGCTTCCTCGACAAAATAATAAGTGTAACACTCGATGCTGATCCAAAATCAAATGAGCAGCTCTATGTATTTGGCGAGCAAGTAGGGGTAAAGACAGCAGACCTCAAGACCTGCATGAAAGACAAATCTATCCAAGAAAAAGTAATTGCAACAACAAATGAAGCTGCAAGTATTGGCGCGCAAGGCACTCCATTTTCTGTAGCACTAAATATAAAGACTGGCGAACAAAAAATCATCGCTGGTGCATACCCAGAAGACGAAGTGAAGAAAATGATCGACGAATTGCTTAAGTAATACTAACTACATAATAAAAAAACTCCCCGCTGGGAGTTTTTTTATTATGTAAAATAGACTAGTCAAAGTAATTGCGGAGGCGTTGGATCTTGTCGCTTTGGCGAAGCTTTTCGTGTACCTTGGCTTCGATCTGGCGGATACGCTCACGAGTAACACCAAATTCCTTGCCTACTTCTTCGAGGGTGTGCTGCACGCCATCTTTGAGTCCGTAGCGCATCTCGAGGATCACCTTCTCTTTTGGAGAAAGCTCTTCGAGTACTTCGCGGACTGCATCAGTAAGCATACGGCGAGACGCTTCCTGGTCTGGGCGGAGGATCTTGTCATCGGGGATGAACTCTCCAAATGTAGACTTGTCTTCATCATCGCCTATAGGCTGCTCGAGTGAGCGAGTCTCCTGGTTGATCTGCTCGATCACGTGGATCTTCTCTACCTCGATACCCATCTCTGTCGCTATCTCCTCTGGCATTGGGTCACGGCCGAGGTCCTGCGCGAGGCGGCGCATCACTTGTTTGTATTTTGAAATTGTCTCTACCATGTGCACTGGGATACGGATAGTACGAGACTGGTCCGCAAGCGCACGAGTGATAGACTGGCGAATCCACCATGTCGCATACGTCGAGAACTTGTAGCCCTTTGTCCAGTCAAATTTTTCTACTGCTTTAAAGAGACCGATATTTCCCTCTTGGATCAAGTCAAGCAGTGTGAGGTCTGCGGTACGGTTTGCATATTTTTTTGCAATAGATACTACGAGACGGAGGTTTGCACGAGCGAGGAGATTTTTTGCTTCTAGATCTCCTGCTGCAATACGGCGAGCATAGTCTTTTTCTTGTGCGCCATTGATGAGCGGATATTGCCCGATGTCTTTGAGGTACATTTGCACTGAGCTAAATGAGTGCGCGTCCTTGGTGTATTTTGCAAGGTCTGTCGTGTGGTCCATGTCGAGCAAGTTGCCACCTTCGAGTACGTCTACGCCTGCAGTACTGAGCTTCTCGTACAATTCATCCAAGAAAAGGATGTTGTTTTCGATATCTGGGAAAAGCTTGAGGATCTCATCGTAGGTCACGAAGCCGCGCTTCTTGCCTTTTGTGGTGAGCTCGAGGGCTTTTGCTTCCATCTCTTTGATTTTCTTTTCATTATTGGTAGCTTTTTTGCCAGCATCAGAGACATGCTTGATAGTCATTGGCTTTGGCTTTGCGCGAGGAGCTTCTTGTTTTGGAGCTACTTTTGCTACTACTTTTTTAGGAGCTACTGCTTTTTTTGCAGGAGCTTTTGCTACTACTTTTTTTACCGGTGCCTTAACTATTGTTTTTTTAGGAATTGGCTTTGCAACTACTTTTTTTACTAGTGTTTTTTTTGATACTTGTTTAGTCGGTGTTTTGACTGTCTTCTTTGAAGGTATTTGCGCCTTTTTTGCAGGCGTTGTTTTTTGCACTATTTTTTTTGTTGTTGTTTTTTTTATTGCCATATTTGTGTATGTATTCCTATCTTAGTGTATGTGCGCCAAAAGTCAATATAGACCTGAGCCTTAGGGCTATGTCTCATGTTGACGACTGGTAAGGGTGTGGAGCTTTTTTGCGATTGCGTCTGCTTCGTCGTGTAGTCCTGCGCGTTCTTTTTGTGCGAGTGCCTGCGAGAGTGTCTGTTTTATATTTTCAAAAAATCCGTGCGTTATCTTTTTTGAGAATTCTTTTGCGAGCAATATAAATTCTTTCATCTCGAGGTGGCCGTACTCTTGCTCTATATACATGCGTGCGTACTCGAGGTCTACGTCTGTGTACTCTGGGAGCACGATGCGCATATCTTCAAAAGATGTATCTTGCACTTCTGTATATATAGCATCGAGCTCGGAATTTTGGACAAAAGAAATAAGTGCGGCGAGCGCGAGTGATGTCTCAGGAATTTTCTTTTTTTGGATTACTACTGTCTCTACTATGTCTTCTTTTTGCACATGTAGCAAGAAGCTTTCAAAATCTGCCTGTACTGCACTCTCGCGGAGCGATAGCTCTTTTGCGATGATCTGTATATATGCAGATTGTTCTATCTCTGAGCGGATCTGCGCGAGCGCGGGGAATACTTCTTTTTGGAGTAACCGCGGTATAGCACTCGGTGAGCTTGCAAGCGGTATACGCGCGAGCGCTGCTTCTATATAAGACTTACTTATTTTGAGCAAATCTTTCCAAGCATCTGCGCCATGTGCCACAAGAAAATCTGCCGGGTCCATACCTTCTGGCAATGTAAGCACCTTTGGATTCATCCCGAGACTGTACGCCACAAGTGCAGCACGAGACTGCGCTTTGATCCCCGCCTCATCTCCATCAAATGCCAAAATAATATTTGGCGAGAGGCGCGAGATGATAGCAAGATGACTAAAGGGATCTTTTGCAGACTCCATAGACACCGCAGTCCCTGATGTTGCCACAGTATTCCTGAAGCCATATTGATGGCTGAGCACCATATCCATCTGGCCTTCTACGAGGATACTAAAGCCGTGTTTTTTGATAGCGCCTTTTGCTTTATCAAAACCATACAAGACTTTTGATTTGTGAAAGAGGCTTGTCTCTGGGCTGTTGAGATATTTTGGGCCATCATCGCTATTTGGGAATATGCGTCCTGAAAAAGCAATCACTCGCCCACTACTGTCCATGAGTGGGAACATAATACGAGCACGGAATCTATCGTACAGGCGTGATGCACCGTCTTTAGAGACTTCCTTTATGATACCCATATCAGTCGCCACCGCAGTATCTTCTTTTGCTATGCCACTTGCGACAAACTGCCATTCATCTGGCACATAGCCAATGCGAAATGCCGCTATTGTCTCAGGTGTGAGCCCGCGGTCTGCGAGATACTTTTGTGCTGCAGTATGTGTAGCAAGTGATGCTTCGTATTTTTTTGTAAGGGTGTCGAGGAATTCGTAACCATCGGGGCCAACGCTTGCTTCGCGTTTTTCATACACGAGCTCTACCCCTGCCCTATCTGCGAGGACTTTGAGTGCGCCTTTGAAATCGAGCCCTTCGAACTTTTGGACAAAAGAAAATATATCTCCTTTTTCTCCACAGCCGAAGCAGTAGTAAAAGCCTTGTGCTGGAGAAACACTAAAGGACGGCGTCTTTTCATTATGAAAAGGACACCTTGCCTTAAATGCAGAACCCGCAGGTATCAGTGTGATATACCCTGCGAGGACTTCTGCAATAGGCAATCGATCTTTTATTTGTTCGATTACCGTCTGTGCCATTATTTAATCTTCTCTTGTTATGTTGTTAACATCGAGTACGCTGCGTTCGTAGAATCCTGTACCCGCTGGGATAAGTCGTCCTACGGTTACATTTTCTTTGAGACCTCGGAGTGTATCTACCCCACCCTTTACTGCATTTGCAATGAGGACACGGTTTGTGTTTTGGAATGATGCTGCTGAGATCCAAGATTTTGCATGGAGTGATGTCTGTGTAATACCGAGGATGATAAGCTCTGCTTTTGCTGGAGCAAGTCCCCCTGCTGCCATCTTTGCATTTTCTTCCATAAAGTCTGTAGCTTCTACAATATCTCCAGGAGAGAATGATGTATCGCCTGCATCTTTGATCTTGCGTCGTGAGAACATCTGACGAACGATGATTTCAAGGTGCTTGCGGGCGATAGATGCGCCTTGGAGCTCGTACACTTTGGTGATTTCGCGGATGATGTAGTCTTCTGCTACTTCGCGTCCTCCTGCTGCGTACACGTCTGTGATTGTCGCAGATCCATCTGTGAGGAGCTCACCAGCTGTAACCTCTTGTCCTACTTTTACGATAGGTACACGTCGTGGTGCTACATCGTATTCTACAGATTCTTTTTTAGAATCGAGCTTGTCAGAGAGTACAACAATTTTCTTTTCACCGTCTTCATCCTTTATCTCTGCTACTGTACCTGCAAATTTTGCAACTACTGCAGGATTTTTTACGATGCGGTTTTCAAAGATTTCTTCAACACGAGGGAGACCCTGTGTGATATCCACTCCAGAGAGTCCACCCGCGTGGAATGTACGGAGTGTAAGCTGTGTACCAGGCTCACCGATTGCTTGCGCAGCAACGATACCTACTGCTTCACCCTTTTCGATCCACTTGTTGCGTCCGAGGTCGAGACCATAACATGTACGGCAGATACCGTAGATAGTGCGACATGTCATCGGTGTGCGAGCGTAGACTTCTTCGATACCAGATTTCTCAATTGCCATCGCATCGTCTTTGCTTACGAGGTGACCTTTTTTGAAGAGTGTCTTGCCTTCTACTACTACATCCTTTGCGAGTACACGTCCACGAATGTTTTTTGAAAGTGGGATTTCAAAACCAGAAATGATTTCTTTTGTAATACGCTTTACTGCTTTTGTACCGCAGTCGTCCTCAGTGATGATCACATCTTGTGCCACATCTACGAGACGGCGAGTCAAATATCCAGCACGTGCTGTGTTGAGCGCTGTGTCGGCGAGACCTTTACGTGATCCGTGAGTAGTAATGAAGTATTCAATAGGAGAAAGACCTTCTTTGTATGATGGGATAATCGGGAAGTCGATAGTACGTCCTGTTGTGTTTTGGATCATACCTTTCATACCTGCCATCTGCGTCACCTGAGACATACTACCTCGGGCACCAGATGTCACCATGTCGTACACTGAAGAGTGTTTTACTACAGTGGTTACGAGTGCTTTTTCTACTTCTGATTTTGCTTTTTCCCAGATACCGATCACCTTTTGATATCGCTCTTCTTCAGAGAGAAGTCCTTCTTCAAATTGTGAGAGTACTTCTTCTGCAAGCTTGCGGTATTTTGCAATAATTTCTGGTTTTTCTTTTGGTACGAGTACGTTGTCGATCGCCCATGTAGTACCAGAGATTGTCGCGTACTTGTATCCAAAGTCTTTGATACGGTCGAGTACTGGTGCGATAAGCTCAATACCAAATTGTGAAATGAGTGTATCTACGAGTGCAATAATTTTCTTTGAAGTGAGTTCTTCGTTTACATACGGGAACTCTGCTGGGAGTGTCGCATTGAAGAGCAATCGTCCAACAGTAGTCTCAAATGCCTGACCAGCGTATGCTGCGTATTTTACTTTTTCTGTACCAAGCACGTGGATTTTTGCACGGTATGACACCATTTCAAAATCTGCTGCAGTGATAGCTTCGTTTGGACTTGCAAAGTATTTACCTTCGCCTTTGTCTCCTTCTACGATAGAGGTCATCCAGTATGAACCGAGGATGATATCCAACATTTTTGATGAAACGATAGGCTCACCATTTTGTGGCTTGAGCAAGTTTTTGTCTGCGGCGATAAGTGTCGCTGCTTCGTGCTGCGCGATATCAGAAAGTGGTACGTATACTCCCATCTGGTCTCCGTCGAAGTCTGCGTTAAAAGCAGGACACACGAGTGGGTGAACCTTGATAGCATTACCTTCGATAAGTACTGGCATGAAAGCCTGAATACCGAGACGGTGAAGTGTAGGCGCACGGTTGAGGAGCACATACTTGCCTTTGATCACCTCTTCGAGGATTGCCCATACTTCTGGAATACCTTCTTCGATGAGTTTGTTTGCACCGCGGATATTGTATGCGAGCTCACGAGAGATCACTTTTGAAATAACGAATGGGCGGAA
>JACCDG010805776.1_pt1 | contig 29411 bp, 25 predicted proteins | sample 7442471 | NCBI WGS metagenome assembly JACCDG01 (sample SAMN15323444, study PRJNA562643) | freshwater metagenome | isolation source: river surface water | place: USA:Blue River Watershed | collected 2017-08-17 | reverse complement strand
TGATCGCCTATACCTTGCTACGGCGGCAGATGCGTTTGATGGCTGAGCGGATCAAGGTCGAGCCGCTGCGCATGGGCTTCCATTCGACATCGATTGCCATCATCGATGTGCTGCGCCACGCGCCGCTGGCATCCGCAGGCACGCTACCCAAACGCTTGGCTTCATTATTCGAGCAGGCCCACCTGTTCGTCCTGCCTCCTCGACGCGAAGATCACACCTTTCCCAGAGTCGTCAAACCCCGTCCGAGCAAGTGTCCTCGGAAAAAATGCCAGTCAGCGGCTTAACTGACTGGCATTACACCTCGCGGTGGCCTTTTGTTTTGATGTCACATGGCTTACAGCACGTAACGCGCCAAGTCTTCATCAACGGCCAGCATACCCAGTTGCTGATTGACATAGGCTGCATCAATAGTGATTTTGCCATTGATCTGTGCGCCAGCTTGGAACGATATTTCTTCCACCAGTTTTTCCATGACCGTATACAGGCGACGTGCGCCGATGTTTTCGGTCTTTTCATTCACCTGATAGGCAATTGAGGCCAAGGTACGAATACCATCCGCGGTAAATTCCAGCTCTACGCCATCGGTGGCGAGCAATGCCTGATATTGCTTGGTCAGACAGGCATCGGTACCAGTCAGAATCTGTTCGAAATCATCTACCGACAGCGAGGACAGCTCCACCCGAATCGGCATGCGCCCCTGCAGTTCCGGAATCAGGTCTGACGGTTTGGATAGATGAAACGCGCCACTGGAGATAAACAGAATGTGATCGGTCTTGATCATGCCGTATTTGGTGGTAATGGTTGTGCCTTCCACCAATGGCAGCAAATCGCGTTGTACGCCTTGTCGTGATACTTCGGCGCCATTCCCTTCAGAGCGACTGGTAATCTTGTCGATTTCGTCGAGGAAAACAATCCCATTCTGCTCAACGTTGGTCAGAGCCTTGGTTTTCACCTCGTCTTCGTTGAGCAATTTCAGCGCTTCTTCGTCGACCAGCATCTTGAACGCCTCGCTGATGCGCAGTTTGCGCTGTTTCTTCTTGCTGCTACCGATATTCTGAAACATGCTCTGAATCTGCGAGGTCAGCTCTTCCATGCCGGGTGGGGCAAGAATTTCCATCTGTGCTTGCGGCAGCATCAATTCGATATCGATTTCCTTATCGTCGAGTTTGCCTTCGCGCAGCATTTTGCGGAATTTCTGGCGGGTATTGTTATCATCAGCAGTTTCCTCTCCGCTACTGGCAAAACCGCGTGCCGGAGGCAGCAGAACGTCGAGAATACGGTCCTCGGCCATGTCCTCGGCGCGATGACGTACCTTTTTTGCTTCCTGTTCGCGTGTCTGTTTGATAGCGATTTCCACCAGATCGCGGATGATCGAATCTACGTCGCGACCAACGTATCCGACCTCGGTGAATTTAGTGGCTTCAACCTTGATAAAAGGAGCATCTGCCAGTCGCGCCAGACGACGCGCAATTTCGGTTTTACCAACGCCAGTTGGCCCGATCATCAGAATGTTTTTCGGGGTGATTTCCTGCCGCAGTGGGTCGCTCACCTGTTGCCGGCGCCAGCGATTGCGCAAGGCGATGGCCACGGCACGCTTTGCTGCTTGTTGGCCAATGATGTGTTTGTCCAGTTCGGAAACAATTTCCTGCGGGGTCATTTGCGTCATGTTGGTCAACCTTGTTTACCGGCATCCCATGCCAGCGATTCGAGGACGTGATTCTGATTGGTGTAGATGCACAGATCGCCGGCGATTGTCAGCGCCTTTTTTACGATTTGATCCGGTAGCAGGTCAGTGTTTTCAAACAAGGCGCGTGCCGCAGCTTGTGCAAACGCACCGCCACTGCCAATCGCGGCAATCCCCTGTTCTGGTTCCAGTACGTCGCCGTTGCCGGTAATTACCAAGGTCGCTTCCTGATCGGCCACAATCAGCATGGCTTCCAGACGCCGCAGCATTCGGTCTGTGCGCCAGTCTTTGGCCAGTTCGACTGCTGAACGCAGCAGATGTCCCTGATGTTTTTCCAGTTTGGCTTCGAAGCGCTCAAAAAGGGTAAAGGCGTCGGCAGTGCCCCCAGCAAAACCTGCCAGCACTTTGCCGTGATACAGTCGTCGGACTTTGCGTGCGCTGCTTTTGATGACGGTGTTGCCCAGCGTAACCTGCCCGTCACCGCCAACTGTTACGGCACCGTTACGTCGCACCGATACAATCGTGGTGCCGTCAAATTGTTGCATGTCTGAATTTCTCCAAGCTTGTCGGGTGCAAGACAGGCCAGCAATGTATCCATGCAGGCCGGATGATACGGATTCGACAGGAGATGGGGGCGTGAAATGGAAAAACAAGTCCGCCGAGATGCTCGGCGGAGATAACATTCGATTATTTGCGCCTGTTGACGGTAGCCATGTCGCTGATGCCCATGATACGGAACAGGGGGTAAATCAAGGCGCTGACGCCGTCAAAAATAACCGGTTTGCCTTGTTGAGCGAAGTTGACCAGGATGTTCAGCAAATTGCCAGCGGATACAAAATCAATCCGATCCAGTTCGCGGATATCAACCTGCACAGTCTTGTGGCAATCGGCAAACTGCATCAGCTTTTGTAATTGATCGGCACTTTGATCGGTAATCACGCCGCGCAGGATGCATACATCGGTGACGACAGCCACAGTATCCGGAGCAGGCTCTTCGATTTCATCATCGGTATCTGCCTGTGCCAATACCGGGGTTTCCCAAGATGGGGGGGAAACTTCATAGGTGACCGCATAGTCAACAGCAAGATTTTCAAAGGTATCCTGTTCGCCAAGTGCCTGATAAACCTCAAGCAATAGCAACCAGAAAGGTATTTCACGATCTTCCCGGCGCATCATTTCGATGTGTGCGTGTAGCCAGTCAGTCAGCCGCGTTCCGGCTACAAACTGTACCGGTGTTTTGGCCTTGCGGCAGGCCTGCAGCGCCTGCTGCAGGGCGTGGCAGGCTTCAGGCTGGATGGCATCAAATTTGGAAAAATCGAGGCGAATTTTCTCGCCTTTTTTCGCTGCTGCGGCAAGATCGCTGATTTTGTTGTTACCGGTTTCGATTTGGGCAACAAAACTGAAATAATTGCTCTTGGCAGATATGGGCGTCGTTACATTGCTTAACGCCTGAATGGTATTGTCACGCCAGACGGGTGCAGTCCGCTCAAATTTCAGCACAAACTGCATGGCCAATTCATCGTAATCGTGTTTGGCTGCCTGCTGTTGATAGAGCTCAAACAGCATTAACCATGGCTCGTCGCAATTTTGCGAAGGATGACCGGATAAATAACCGGTCAGTACTGAAACTGCGGCTGCCAACTGGTCATTGGCATACAGCATGGCTGCTTCTTCTACAACGGGTTCCAGCCCCTCACTGACTTCAAATACTTCTATCTTTGCCGGCGCAAACGACATTGAATCGCCAAAAATCGTTTCTTCACTGGGTGCTGCCGGCTCTGCCTTAACAGGCAGTTGGCCCGCTGGCAGCTTGATGGATGGCTGCTTGGGCAGGTCGTCAGCTTGATCTTTCTTTTTGAAGAAGGAGAAAACCACAAGAAGTCCGCTGCAAAGGAAAAACGCAATTAAAAAATGACAGAGTGCTTAAGGTGTAATTATGGCATATTTTGCCCGCAGGGTTGCTGCTTACCGGGCTCACGCCCGCCCCATTACCCTGACGCTTAATTACATACATACCCGTTTTGTTGGTGACTCATGCAATCTACAGGTGGCTCAGACCTGTTTGAGTTTAACCTGTCAGATGTGTATCTCAGAGAAGGTTAAGATTGTATTGCGGACAAAAAAGTCGCCCTTCAGAAATGGGCGACTTTTTTGTGGGCCCGGAATCAGTCCGCATACTGCTTTTTCATTCGCTCGCGCCGCTCCTGCGCTTCCAGGCTAAGTGTTGCTGTCGGGCGTGCCATCAGCCGCTGCAGGCCAATAGGCTCACCGGTATCTTCACAGTAGCCATATTCTCCGTGATCGATACGAGCTACGGCCTGATCGATTTTTTGCAAGAGTTTACGTTCGCGATCACGAGTACGCAGTTCCAGTGCGTATTCTTCTTCCAGCGTGGCCCGATCTGCCGGATCCGGCGTTGCTTCCTGCTCCTGCAAATGCTGGCTGGTCGCGGTTGCATTGGCGATCAGCTCCTGTTTCATCTGCAGCAAGCGCTGTTTAAAAAACTCAAGGTGCTCAGGGGTCATGTAATTTTCACCTGAGTCATTGAGGATATCTTGTTCTGTCAGCACTTTTACCATAGTCCTACACTTTCAAAGCATGTTCGGTTATGTGAATTATCTCCCCAAGCCGGCGGCTGGCACGCGGCCGGCGGAAAGATTAGCGGAACAACTGAACAGTGTGCAATAAGTATATGTCAGTTTGCGGGCAAGAAAAGTTGACAGTAACAAAAAGGCAACGAGCCGGCGCTAGGGCCGGCTCGTTTTAATTGCTTATTTCTGCGACAGAACCCACTGAATCAGCGCTTTCATGTCGGCATCGCTAACCTGGGGGTTAGGAGGCATTGGAACTGCGCCCCATACACCCGATCCACCTTTTTTCACTTTTTCTGCAAGCTTGGTTGCAGCTGCGGCATCGCCTTTGTATTTTGCGGCAACGGCTTTGAATGCAGGGCCAACAACTTGCTTGTCTACCGCGTGGCAGGACAGGCAGTTGTTTTTCTGTGCCAGTGCTTGGCTGGCGTGGGCGCTACCAGTGGCCAGCAGGCCAACGGCGGCAAGACTCAGCAAAATTGCTTTCATGGATACTCCTTTTAAGTTGAATGACTAGCGGCTGCTGTTAACAGCAGCCGCTAGTATACAAAAACCGTGTGGATGCTGCCTTGAGCTTGCACAGGAATCTTAGAGCGAGCCATAAGAATGCAAGCCGGAAAGCCACATATTGACACCCAAAAAGGCAAATGTGGTAACAAAAAGGCCAATGGTTGCCCACCATGCCAATATTGCTCCGCGCAGGCCTTTTACCAGTCGCATGTGTAGCCAGGCTGCGTAGTTGAGCCAAACTATCAATGCCCAGGTTTCCTTCGGATCCCAAGACCAGTAACCCCCCCAGGCATCTGCAGCCCACATCGCGCCAAGAATCGTGGCAATCGTAAAGAATGCAAAGCCAATGGCAATCGATTTGTACATGATTTCGTCAATCATGACGGGGCTGGGCAAAAAGCGGCTCATACGGCCACGGTTGGCTTCCACCAAAAGAAGTACGGCGATCGTAGCGGCAGCTTTGGCCCAATAATCGGCATGTGGCACTATTTGCAACAGGGGTAAGAGCGCAGCAATTGCGATGAAAGCCGCGGTAATCAGCCAGAAGGGCCGCTTGGAATTGGTGGATGGTGTAGCCAGCAATTGCGCGATACCAAGCATTGCAGACAGCGCAAATGCGCCATAACCTACAAAGTTCGCAGGCACATGCAGTTTCATCCACCATGACTGCAGTGCTGGAATCAATGGCTGTATGGTGTGTGCTTGGCGTTCCAGCATGTACCACAACAGGAATGCCACCGCCGCACTGATCACCAGCAATACGAATGCACCCAACTGCCGATTTGCATAGCGCTGCTCGTAATACAGGTACAGCAATGCGGTAATCAGGCAGAACAGGACAAATACCTCATACAGGTTGCTGACCGGTATATGGCCCACATCGGGGCCAAGCAAATAGCTTTCGTACCAGCGAACCAGCATGCCGATAAATCCCATCCCTGCCGCCGCCCATGTTAGGGCGCTGGCAGTTTGTGCGGCAAAAGTGGATCTTGACAGGAGGGCAAGCCAGTAGGCTCCCGTAGCCAGAAAAAACAGCGCGCTCATCCACATGATTGCCGGTTGGCTGGCAATCAGGTATTTCAGCCAGAAAACAGTACTCGCCGTTGCCAAATCTCCTTTGTATTGCAATGCTGCAAATAGTGCGATCCCACCGACAATTGGCATAAAAAGGCGCAGCACTTTCCAATACCAGCCCAGTGCGATCATTCCGACCATCGTCAGCCACAGAATTCCCTGTTCATAGGAATCCATGTACGAGTTGTATTTGTGCCAGGCAAATCCTGCCGCCACACAGATCAGTATGGCAAACAGCCAATCTTGCCAATCCAGTCGCTGCAGCAGGCTTGGCTCGGAATAGCGTTCAGTCAGTTGCATGCGTTTATCCTTGTAATATCTGTTTCAATTCCTGGCTGTGTTGCAGGAATTCTTCGTCCAGCTCCATGCTCTTGCGATTGGCTGACATGGCAAACAGTACCGTGTCAGTTTTTACCAAGAGCCACACCCTGCGTTCCTTGATGTAGAACATCGCGAATACCCCCAGAACCAACATCAACGAGCCCAGGTAGACCAGGTTTTTACCCGGAGAACGGGTGATCTGGAAGCCGCTGGCTTTGACCTCTTCGAAGCCGCTAAGTTGCAGCAGCACAGGTGCGCCGTAGTCAAAACTGGTGCTAATGGCAACGAGGCTGTCAACGATAAAACGAAATCTATCCTGATTGATTTCTTTGCGGGGCTGACCCATGCGTTCATTTGCTCGCTGGTAGGCTTCAACCGCAACGCCCTGAATCAGACGGATATAGGTTTTGGCAACCAGCTCGCGCTTGTCTTCCGGCACGTTGTTTTGCAGAAAGCGATCGATTTCAGGAAAGCCTCCGGCAGCAAAGCGCTCAATCGCCCAGGCCACACTCTCCCGGAACTGCGCGTTTACCGCTAGATTTGAATTTTTCCTACTGGCGCTCGCGGATGCAACAATCTCGGCCAACTGTTTTGCTTGGGCTTTGTCCAGCATGATCGCCTTGAGTTGCATATACGTATCAATTTTGCCGCTTTCGTCTGCCGGTATGCGCAGGTATGAAAAAGGCTCTGCGGGGGTACTGCGTACGCCCGAAAGAAAATACGGTCTTCCATCGACCGTGACTGGTTGCATGTAATTCAGAAATTCCTTGGCCTGACCTTGTTGGTTGCGCAGTTTGAACTGGATGCTGGGGCCGATATTGTGTGCTTTGCGGTCAGCATTTACTGACATGGCGTTTTGCATGCTTGTCTGTTGTTGGGCTGTGCTGCTCTCAATATCTTCGATATTGAAAAGGCGGAAATCCCCTATTTCCAGCTTGTAGCTTTGCGAACCAAACTGATATTGGGTGGTTTGCTGAGATTTTGCAGCCAAAAGCGTGGTATCCGTATTTGCGTTCAGCAGCTCCCACTGTGTCAATTCCAGTTTAGAGCCTCCATCACCGAAGCTTGCCTGATAAATTGAGACACCATTAAAAACCAGCGGCTGATTGACCTTGATCGTCGTTTGCAAGGATTTGCCACTGGCTTTGTCGGTAACAGTTACGTCACTGGCAAATAGCTTGGGCTGACCTGTCGGATAGTGTTCGATATGGAATCGATCCAGGCGTAAATCGAATGGCAGCTCTTGCACCATATAACCATCACCACTATTCAGAAAAACAACATCTACTGTTGCGCCTGTCGGGACTGTGACGTTTCCCCGATAGGAGAGATTGGCTGCTCCAAGCCGGCTAACCTCAGGGATCTGGCTTTGAGTCAGATCCCGTGTTTCTGATTTCTTGTTGCCCAGCACCTGCTGCATTTTTAGTAATACGTTGCCATCCATCAAGCCACCGATACAGATCAGTACAATGGCGCCATGAGCAAAAAAATACCCAAGTTTCTGCAGACTACCAGCCTTTGCCGCCAGCAATATGTTGCCCCCGGTGCGGCTTTGATATTTGAAGGAGTATTTCTTTGCGTTAAGCCATTGTTGTAGTTGTGATGCACGAAATGACTGATCTCCGGTGACCGGCAGGCTAATTTGATGGGTAAATGCCTTTAAAGAGTTTTCGCTGGCATTTTCACGAAAGCTTCGCATCTCGCGCAGCATGCCTGGTGTATTGCGATAGATGCAGAGCGTTGTCGAGATAACCAAGAACAGCAGGATCAAGAGAAACCAGCTTGAATGGTAAACATCAAACAGGCCCAGCCACTCGAAAATGGTGAACCAGAACTGGCCAAATTCGATGACATAAGAGGGGTAGGGTTCGTTTTGCTTCAGTACTGTACCGATAATGGACGCAATGGCAATAACGGTAAGCAGGCTGATGGCAAAGCGCATCGAACTGAAGAGTTCAAAAAGCGCTCTAGAAACAGATAATCGTCGCACAGTGTTGACGTCCTGACAGAATGATGCGGATACAGCAAAATAAAAGGTGGCTTACGCCACCTTTTAAGATAAAGGGCGTTACATGTTCTTTTTCAGCGCAAGCCAACTACATAGTTGGATACGGCTTCGATTTCTTTATCGTTCATCTTGGCAGCAATTTGCTGCATGGTGCTTGCCGGGTCGTTGGCACGTTCGCCTTTACGGAATGCCTGCATTTGAGCCGTAACATATTCGGCATACTGCCCCGCGAGTCGTGGGAACTGTGCCGGCATACCGCTGCCTTTTGGTCCGTGGCAGGATGCACAGGCAGGAACGCCTGTCACCGGGTTGCCTGCCATGTATATTTTTTTGCCCAGTTCCTGGCTGGCTGGTTTGCTGCCTTCAACAAGCTTGGGCTTCTGCGCACCGAGGAATGCGGCGACGTTGCGCATGTCATCTTCGCTTAACGTCGCAGCCATTCCCTGCATGATTGCGTTCTTGCGAACCCCTTTCTTGAATTCTTGCAGTTGTTTCACCAAGTATTCAGGATGTTGGCCGGCAAGGCTCGGATTGGCGGGTGTTGCACTGTTTCCATCTGCCCCATGGCAGGCAACACATACCTGTGCAACGATTTGCTGGCCTTTTGCCGGATCGACTTTAGGTGCTTCTCCTGCAAAGCTGAAGCTGGCTGCAAACGCACCGGCTGTCGCCATCACCATACCAAGTTTCATTTAAACGGCTCCTTAAAATAGTTTGCGTGCGAACGCTGTATTCACAGGCGTCTGTTGACTGAGTTGCGCCGTGTCGGCTTTGCAGACACGCGACAAGCGGTGGTTTTCGCTCAAACCTGTTATTCTAACGGAAGTTTTCCCCCCTGTCCGCTCTGCGGAATTTCCTGAGTACCTTAAAACGATGTCATTGTTCCAGAAGCTGCGCTTCCATATCACAGTCAACCATATGCGCGATTTGCCTGATACGCGTCGCGAAATCGCGTTTGTTGGTCGTTCCAATGCGGGAAAATCCAGTGCGCTCAACACGTTGGCCAATCATGTTCGCCTGGCATATGTGAGTAAAACGCCCGGGCGTACACAGCACATTAATTATTTCTCTTTGGGCGATGATTTGTATCTGGTTGATTTACCTGGTTACGGTTACGCCCAGGTGCCTGTCGCCGTACGTGCCCATTGGGAAAAATTATTGGGCCAATATCTGCAGACCAGGCGTGCATTGATCGGCTTGGTGCTGATCATGGATTCACGGCATCCACTCAAGGAGCTCGACTGGAACATGCTTAACTGGTTTTCTTCTACCGGTAAGCCGGTTCATCTGGTTTTAACCAAATCCGACAAGCTGACACGCCAGGAAAGTGCCAAGGTTCTGCTGCAAGTAAAAGATGCCGTTGCGGATTTGCCGCATTGTTCCGTTCAGCTGTTTTCAAGCCTGAAAAAGCAGGGGGTGAAAGAGTTGGATGATGCCTTGTCAAAATGGCTACTGGAGCCAGATGTGGAGCCGGATGAAGATGAGGAAGTGTTTGATGAATAATGATTTTACCGGTTTGCGTTTGTTTTTTTCCTGCTGATTTTCTTGGGTTGAGATCATTTTTTTGACTATGTTGAATTCAGGCGAATGCTTCGCCTCCCGCTTCTCCTCCCTGAGCGGGTGCCTTTAATTTAAGGCGTTTTACCCCGGCTTTTATCCCCTTTAGGCCGGGGTTTTCTTTGTCTGTTACCCTCTTTTGCCACCATAATGCGATTTGTCGCCTGATTCTCTCTGAATTTGGCTTTGCGCTTGGTTTTGCAAAAATTTAGTGCAATTACGTTACTATGGCTGCTTGATATCGGCTTTAGTTGTAAAAGCACGCTGACTGCGGCGTTTGCCCTTGCGCTGCGCTTGCGAATTTCATACAACACTTATACATGTACAGTTGCGGGAGGCGGTGTGACTGGTTCAACCGAATTGAAGGGCGTTAAGGTAATGGTGATTGATGACAGCAACACCATTCGCCGGAGCGCGGAAATTTTCCTGGGGCAGGCCGGGTGCGAAGTGATTCTCGCGGAAGATGGCTTTGATGCCTTGGCGAAGATTGCTGATTTTCATCCTGATTTGATTTTTGTGGATGTGATGATGCCACGGTTGGATGGTTACCAGACCTGTTCGCTGATCAAGAAAAACCCCCGGTTCAAGTCAACCCCGGTGATCATGCTGTCGAGTAAAGATGGCCTGTTTGACCGCGCCAGAGGCCGTATGGTGGGCTCCGACGAGTATTTGACAAAGCCATTTACCAAAGATAGCTTGCTCCAGGTTGTAAATGCCCATGCCCGCGTACCTGGTTAGCGCGCCGTCATTAGTTAGTTGATTAGGGAATAAAAATGCCGATTAAGAAAATATTGGTGGTCGATGATTCGCCTACTGAGCGTCATTTTCTGTGTGAAATTCTGGCAAAAAACGGTTTCGAGATTTTTACGGCTGAAAGCGGTGAGGAAGCTGTGGTTCGATCCAAAGAGGTATTGCCGGATTTGATCCTGATGGATGTGGTGATGCCAGGTCTGAATGGCTTTCAGGCAACGCGCACCATCACTCGAGAAGAAAAAACCAAACACATTCCGGTGATCATGTGTACATCCAAGGGGCAGGAGACAGACAAGATCTGGGGCTTGCGCCAAGGTGCCAAGGACTACATCGTCAAACCGGTCAATTCCGCAGAATTGCTGCAAAAAATAGCGGCGCTCGGCTAAGCCATGGCTAAAAAGATCAGTCTTCGTGAATATCAGGAAAGCGTTGTTGCGCGACTGCAGTCGTCGTTGGCAGGCGGAGGCGGCGCGGCATCCAAATTGGGCATTCAGGCAGGTAACGACCTGTGGCTGGTTGATTTGCAGGATGCCAGTGAAGTTGTTGCGGTGCCGGAACTGGCTCCGGTGCCGCTGACCCATTACTGGTTCCGTGGCGTGGCCAATGTACGTGGCACCTTGTACAGCGTGGTTGATCTACCGATGTTCAATGGTGGTGAGCCAACCATGCTGACGGCGTCCAGTCGTCTGCTGTTAGTCAACAGCAAGTTCATTGCCAACTCGGCATTGCTGGTGAACAAGATGCTGGGGCTGCGCAATATTGAACAATTTCAGCCAGAGCCAGTCTCCGAGCCTTTGCCGGCTTGGCAATCGGGTGTTTACCGTGATGCTGAAGGCAAATTATGGAAAGCCCTGGATATGGCCGCATTGGCCGCCAACCCGCAGTTCTTGCAGGTGGCAACAATATAAATCGCTCGAAATAGCTTGAAGATCCCCGACGCGATCGGTGAGGGAGAATTGTATGGCGTTTAATCTGAACAAGATCAAGTCCATGTTTGGTGGCGGTGCAGCATCCGCGCCTGAAGGTGGCGCAAATTTCGACCCGTCGCGCACGGTATCGATCATCGAGAAACTGCGCACGGCTGGCGAGGGTGACGCGCCCGATCCCCTGCCCCTGGTAGGTCACCTGCCCTCGCGTCGGCAGATGACGATCTTCATTGTCTCGATTGTGGTTTGTTTGGGTCTGTTCCTGATTACCGTGCTGGTCAATATCCGCTCGTCCAATCACAACGCCGTTTACCGCGCCACATCAACCGAAATGCAGATGTTGTCGCAGCGTATTGCTCGTGCTGCAGGCCAGGCAGTACAGGGGAACGAGCAGGCATTTGAGACGCTGGATTCTGCATACAAGAAATTTGATACCAACCTGACACTGTTGATTGATGGCGGTAGTGGCCTGCCTTCCTCATCTGGTCATGCTGCAGACATCCTGAAGGATATCAAGAAAGTCTGGGACGCATCATTCCGCCCGAACAACCGGGTACCGACGGTTCAGACCATTCTCGACAACAAGCAGGTCATCGTCACGGTTACCAAGAGCGTAAGTGCGATCAATATCAATGATGCCAAGCTGTTGGAGCAGGCTCAGCAACTTGTGTCGCTGCTGCGTGAAAACGGCGCATCGGCACACGAAATCGACAAAGCGCAGGAAATGGTGCTGCTGACCCAGCGCATGTCGAAAAACGCCAATGCCATGCTGGCCGGCGAAGTGATCAATCCTGAGGTTGTGTTCCTGCTGGGCAAGGATACCAACACTTTCCGTGACACACTTAATGGTCTGGCTGATGGCAGCGATGAATTACGTCTGCAGGCCGCTCGCAGCCAAGAGGTGAAAGCCAAGCTGGACGACATCAAGAAACTGTTCAAGGAATTCGAAACCGTCGTCAGCACTTTCTCGCGCAATATGCAGAATCTGGTAAAGAGCCGCTTGGCCAACCAGACCATTTTCGAGAAAAGCGAAGCTTTGCTGAACGAATCGGTGCAACTGGCAGAGGCTTATCAGTCGCAAGTGGGTGGCATTGTCGCGCTGATTTTCGAATTGGTATTCATTTCCGGCGCCTTGTTCTCCCTGTATCTGCTGATCCGCGTATACGGTGCCGAGGCCCAGCGTCGCCGCCTCGAATCCGAGCGCGAGAACAAGCGTAACCAGGAAGCGATTCTCCGGTTGCTGAATGAGATGTCGGATCTTGCAGATGGTGACCTGACTGTGAAGGCATCGGTGACCGAAGACCTGACCGGTGCGATTGCTGACTCGATGAACTACACGATCGACGAGCTGCGCAAACTGATTTTTGGTATCAACAAGGCGACCGAGCAGGTGACCCTGGCAACGCAGACCGCACAGAACACCTCCAACGAACTGCTGGCAGCAGCGCAGCGCCAGTCTGAAGAGATTGTCGGTACCAGCAGCAAGGTGCAGGATATGGCGCGTTCGATTGCTGAAACGACTGTCAGTGCGGTTGAGTCGGCCAAAGTTGCGGAACAGTCCCTGACTGCAGCGGAAAAAGGTACGCAGGCGGTAGAAAACCAGATCAAGGGCATGAACGAGATTCGTGAACAGATTCAGGAAACGGCAAAACGAATCAAGCGCTTGGGTGAAAGCTCGCAAGAGATCGGTGAAATTGTGGAACTGATTTCCGACATTACCGAACAGACCAACGTGCTGGCATTGAACGCTGCGATTCAGGCAGCGTCGGCCGGTGATGCCGGTCGTGGCTTTACCGTGGTTGCGGAAGAGGTACAGCGACTGGCAGAACGTTCTGCCGAGGCCACCAAGCAGATCGGCGCGATTGTGAAAACGATTCAATCCGATACCCACGACGCGGTGGCTGCGATGGAAGTCTCGACCCAGGGTGTGGTCGAAGGGGCCAAGTTGTCTGACGCAGCAGGTAAAGCTCTGCAGGAGATTGGTGTGGTGTCGCAGGAGCTTGCACAGCGCATTCAGAATATCTCGGCACAAACCGTCGAGCAGCGCGAAGTGGCAGAAAGTGTGTCACAGAGCATGACCGATATTCTGAAAATTACCGAACAGACTACCGCCGGCACTAAGCAAACCGCTGTGTCGATTGGCCAGTTGACGGGTCTGGCTGCAGAGCTGAAAGGTTCTGTTGCAGGCTTCAAACTCTCTTAAGCAGGCGGTGTCATGGGTGCACACAACGAGATTGATGTCGGTTCGCTGGTCTGGGTCAAGGGAGAAATTGACCAGGCAATTGAGCGCGCCCGCCAATGTATGGGGCAGTTCCAGCAGAATCCGGGCGATGCGTCACAACTGAAATTTGCCCGGACACATCTGCATCAGGTTACCGGTGCGGTACAAATGGTCGGGCTGGATGGTGTTGCCCGTTTCTGTGAAGAAATCGAAGCCTTGGTCAGCGCATTTGAAAAAACCGAGGTGGAGGCAAGCGCTGATCATATTGCGGCGATTGAGCAGGCGCTGACGGATCTCGGCGTCTATCTGGAAGATCTGATCAATGGTGCACCAGACCACACACTGAAGTTGTACCCGGCATACGAGCGGTTGAAAACTGCACGTGGTGCGCAGAAGTTTTCCGCAAGCGAATTGTTTTTCCCTAGCCTGGATGTATTTTCCCTGCCAGCCAATCCCGCGCCGTCGGTAGCCGATACGGAGCTGCCGGGATTCGTCAAGGCGCAGCGCACTCGTTATGAACTGGGGTTGCTGAAGTGGTTGCGTGGCTCAACCGATGACGGCCTGCTGATCATGAAGCAAACGCTGGAAGCGATTAGCCAGGCGGTGAAATCGCCGCGGCAACGTACTTTCTGGTGGACTGCCAGTGGCCTGATTGACGCGATTCAGCACGATGCGCTGAATATTGATTATGCGGCCAAGCAGATTTTTGCCCGTATCAATATCCAGCTGCGGCGCCTGGCGGAAGGTTCGCAAACGGTTGCTGATCGTTTGCAGCGCGATATCCTCTATTTCCTTGCCAAGAGTCAGCCGTTGGTCGATAGCGTCAGGCAGATTCGTGAATCGTTCGTGCTTGATGAATTGATGCCCTCCAGTGTGTCGATTGAGCAAGGTGATGCAGCATCCGCGCAAAAAGTGGCGCGTGAATGCAAGGAGCTGTTGAATCAGGCCAAGGAGGCCTGGATTCGCTACACCGGCGGTAACGCGGATCGCTTGCAGACGTTGCGTGAATTGCTCAGCCAGCTGCGTGATGCCAGCGAAGGCCTGCAGATTGCCGGCTTGTCGGCAATGTTCCACGCGTTGGCCAATGCGATTGATGCGGTGCCCGCTGAGCAGTTGCAGGAATCTGCTGCAATGGATGTTGCCACTGCCTTCCTGTTGCTCGAGGGTATTTACGATCGTCCTAACCAGTTGTCTCCCGATTTACCGTTGCAACTGGATGCTATGACCAAGCGCCTGACCGCGCTGGCCAATCCTTCTCTGGATGCTCAGGATCTGCCGGATCTGCCGCAGCTGGATCAGCTCAGCCGCGACGCACAAGAAAAAATGCTGCAATCGCAGCTGATGCACGAAGTGCAGGTCAATCTGCAGCACATCGAGCAGGTGCTGGACGCTTTCTTCCGCGACAACAGCAAACGCGACGAATTGCCTGGCTTGGCCAATTATTTCCGCCAGATTTTTGGCGCGTTGACCATGGTTGAGCTGAGCAAAGCGGCAGAATTGCTGCTGCTGGCTCAGGATGCGGTGCGTCATTACGAAGACAGCAGCGTCGAAGTTGACCGTGCGGATCTGGAGCAGATTGCCGAAGCATTGTCGACATTGGGTTTCTACGTCGAGCAGGTGCATTTCGACAAGCCCAACAAGGACGACATTATCGATCCGATTCTGCGCAAATTGCGTGGTGATGTAGAAGAAGAACTTGTCGAAGAAACCGTTGAACAAGTAACTGTTGAATCCGAAGTGGATCAGCAGAAGCAGCAGGCTCAAGAGCTGTTGCAGTCTCTGCGCGACAATCCGGAAGATGCCGCTGTACAGCAGCAATTGCGTTCCACGCTGCAAACGCTGCAGCAAAATGCCGATTTGATTGCTGACAGCGATCTTGGTGCTCAGAGTGCCGCTGCGCTGGATGTGCTGAAGGGGGATGGTGGAGCATCCAGTGAGCAACTGGTGGCTGCCGTATCCGAATTGGTGGGTGAGCGCTCGCAGGCAGAATCCGTATCGCGCCCGGCACCGGTGAGCGACGAGGCAGTCGATGCTGAGTTGCTGGAAGTGTATCTGGAAGAGGCCGTAGAGGTTCTCGCCAATATTCAGGCCAATCAGGATGTGGCGCGCCACAACCCGCGAGACAAGGAAGCGTTGACGGTGATTCGCCGCAGCTTCCATACCCTCAAGGGATCGGGGCGTATGGTGGGCCTCAATCATCTGGGCGAAGTGGCATGGGCTGTCGAACAGGTGATGAACAAGTGGCTGCAGGATGATTTGCCAGCCAACCCGGCACTGCAGCATCTGATTTCGATGGCGCATCAGGGATTTGGTGGTTGGGTGGCGGAATTGCGCGAACGTGGTAGCGCGGCTGTTGAGGCCAGCGCCATTTTCGAACTTGCCGAAGCACTGAAGAATGGCCAGGAACCTGCTGTATTACCAAGCATGGCCGCGCCGGTCGCGGCTGCTGTTGAACAAGGGCCCACGCCTGCACTTGCTGAGCCTGAGCCAGAACCAACTGCGGGCGAGTTGACGCTAGAGAGCCTGCCTGGGCTGGATGTGGTTGCCGAGCCATTGCCAGAAGTGGCCGCAGAACCACAACTGGTCTTGCCGCAGGAAGAGACTGTTGACGACGCTGTTGAAGATATTCCTGTTCTTGATGTTGCCTTTGATGAGTTGCCATCCCTGGTGCTGGAGCCTTCGGTCGAGGCCGAGCCCGTGGTGGACATGTCGGCAGAGGCCGAGATGGAAGACGCAGATGCCGAAATCCAGATCGGGCCCGTCAGTATTTCGCCAGTATTGTTCGACATTTTCTCCAAGGAAGCAGAACAACGTCTGAAGAAACTGAACGAAGAGTTGCAACTGCTTGCGGATACGCCCGGAGCGGCTGCATCCGAGCAGTTGCTGCATGCTGCGCATACCATGTGTGGTATTTGCCGTACAGCCGGTTTCAGTGAGATGGGAGATCTGGGTCACGCACTGGAACTGTGTATTGCTGCACAGAGCAAGGCGCCAGAGCTGTTTGATGCGCCTGACCTGGAGCTGTGGAACGCGGCAGCGGCTAAGCTGGGCGAAAGCCTCGCGGCGATTGATGACAAGCAGGCGCCAGAAAGTGCGCCAAAGCTGATTCAGCAACTGGAAGCACTGACCCAGAAACTGCGTGCTCCAGCCCATGTTGAAGAGCCCACTGCAAGCCTGGAAGACACGGTTATTCTCGATCTGGCCCCAGAGCCTGAACTGCAGATTGCAGCGGAGCCGGGCAACACCGATGAAGTTGAACTGACACTGGACGAGTTGGTGGTTGATCTGGAACCGCCAAGTGTCGAAGCCACGGAAAGTGAATCCACAGAGTTGGCCGTGCCCGCGCTCGACGAGGCCGAACTTGTCGAGCTGACGCTGGATGATGCTGGCGATATTGCTGTCCAAGCCTTGCCAGTGGCTGAAACGCCAGAAATGGAAGAGCTGGTTCTGGAGCTGGATGAAGCCTCGCTCGAGTCTGTCGCCGTAGATGAGGTGGTGCCTGCACTTGAGGCGGATACCGAAACAGAATTGACGCTGGAAGCAGATGGTGGTGTTGAGTCGGTCATCGAGGTGCAGCAAAGTGAGTCGCCCGCTACCGATGCTTCACTCGATCTTGCTGCAATGGCGGCAGCAGAGCCGGTGGCCAGTGAGGCTGCGCCATTGCACGATGTTGGCGTATCCACTGCCGAAGCCGCGTTTGCGGTACAGGATGACATCGACGAACAGTTGCTGGATGTCTTCCTGGAAGAAGCCAACGAACTGCAGCCCAGCATCAGCAAGATTCTGCGTGACTGGCGCCAGCAGCCGGATTCCGACGCGCTGTCGCAGTCGCTGCAGCGGGTTTTGCACACCTTGAAGGGTAGTGCTCGCATGACCGGTGCGATGCGTCTGGGTGAGGCGACGCATAATCTGGAAGCGCAGGTGATTGCGCTGCAGGGCAAGGCACTCAGCAATGATCAGTTTGACGAGCTGGAAGCCGGCTTCGACATCATCAATGAATTGCTGGATCTGCTGCAAGGGAAGCCAGAGGCCGCTGCGGCGGGCACCTTGGCTGGCACTACAGCTGCGGCCGCAGTGGCTGCTGCTCCACCGCCGGCAATGCCAATGGGCGGGCCATCAGAAGCCGAACTGGCAAAAACCACCTTGCGCGTGCGTGCCGATCTGGTTGACCGGTTGGTGAATCAGGCCGGCGAGGTGGCGATTGCCCGTTCGCGCATGGAAGCAGAAATGCTGGCGCTGAAGCAGTCCTTGCTGGATCTGACTGACAACGTTTCGCGTTTGCGTGGCCAGTTGCGTGAAATCGAGATTCAGGCCGAAAGCCAGATGGCCTCACGTTTGTCGCATATCAAGCAAGAACACGACGAATTCGATCCGCTGGAGTTCGACCGCTTTACCCGCCTGCAGGAGCTGACCCGCTTCATGGCCGAGAGCGTTAACGACGTGGCCACGGTGCAGCACAATCTGCTGAAGAATCTGGACGAAACCGAGTCGGCCCTGTTGTCTCAGGGGCGCATGACCAAGGATCTGCAGCAGGAGCTGATGCGTATCCGCATGGTGCCGTTCTCCAGCGTTTCCGAGCGTCTGTACCGTATCGTGCGTCAGGCAGGTAAAGAGGTCGGCAAGAAGGTTAACCTGGAAATTCGTGGCGGCCGGGTTGAAATCGACCGTTCGATGCTGGAGAAGCTGACCGCGCCGTTCGAGCACATGTTGCGTAACTCGATCGACCATGGCTTGGAAGCCAAGGACAAGCGTGCTGAAATCGGCAAGCCGGAAGTGGGTGAAATTGTTCTCAGCCTGAAACAGGAAGGCAATGAACTGAATCTGACCCTGTCAGATGACGGTGCTGGCCTGAACCTGCCGAAAATTCTGCAGAAAGCCCGCGAAAAAGGCTTGGTCAAACCGGATGAACAGCTCACCGATGAACAGATCATGTATCTGATCTTCGAACCGGGATTCTCCACCGCCGATGCGGTAACTCAGCTGTCCGGTCGCGGTATCGGCATGGACGTGGTGAAGAGCGAGATTAGCGATCTTGGTGGCCGCATTCAGCTGGATTCTCAGCCGGGTCAGGGCTCTACCTTCACCTTGCATCTGCCGCTGACCCTGGCGGTGACCCAGACCGTGCTGGTGATGGCGGGTACGCGCAAATACGCGATTCCATCGGTGATGGTCGAGCAGGTGCAGGAACTGAAATTGGCCGACCTGGAGAAGCTCTACGAAAACAAGAAAGTGACCTGGATGGGTGCGGATTATCCGTTTGCCTATCTGCCACGGCTGTTGGGTGATAGCGAGCATGTGCCCGAAACCAAGCGTTTCAGCACGGTGATGCTGTTGCGTAGCGGTAATCAGCGGATTGCCCTGCACGTGGACGAACTGGTGAAAAACCAGGAGGTGGTGGTCAAGAATATTGGCCCGCAACTGGCACGTGTCCCCGGTATTGCCGGTGCCACGGTGCTGGGTAATGGCGAGGTGGTGCTGATCCTCAACCCGCTGCTGCTGGTTAACCGGGTAGAAGCGGTAACCGCGATGAATCTGGCCGCAGGTGTTACGCCGGTGCAAACTCAGGCAGAACATCTGGCGATGGTGCCCGTGGTGATGGTGGTGGATGATTCGCTGACGGTGCGCAAGATTTCCGGTCGCTTGCTGGCCCGCGAAGGTTATCAGGTCGTTACTGCCAAGGATGGCGTTGATGCGCTGCAGCAGATTATGGACGTGGTGCCGGACGTGATGCTGGTGGATATCGAAATGCCGCGTATGGATGGCTTCGAGTTGACACGGCACATTCGTGCCGATGAAAAGACCCGCAACATTCCGATCATCATCATCTCGTCGCGGACTGCTGAGAAACATCGTAATTACGCCAAAGAGCTGGGTGTAAACGTGTTCCTTGGCAAACCTTATCAAGAGGAAGAATTACTCGGCCACATCGAGCGCTTCGTCGCCGACAAGAAGAATCGCACCCGTTGATCTGAAGCGAATGCAGCAAACAAAAAAGCCTCGCAATGCGAGGCTTTTTATTGCCCACCGGTATCGTTAGACGCCGGTGAGTATTTCTCCAGCGATTATTTCACCAGTTGCGCCAGCTCACCCTTGGCGTATTTGTCCGACATTTTTTCCAGCGAGATCGGATTGATCTTGCTGGCTTGGCCGGCTGCGCCAAAGGCTTCGTAACGAGCGATACAGATGTCGCGCATCGCGGTCACGGTTTCCTTCAGGTATTTGCGCGGATCGAATTCGGCGCGATTCTGTGCCATGAAACGACGGATGGCGCCAGTGGATGCCAAGCGCAGGTCGGTATCGATATTGACCTTGCGCACGCCGTATTTGATCGCTTCGACGATTTCTTCTACCGGCACACCGTAGGTTTCCTTGATGTCGCCACCATTCTCGTTGATGATCTTCAGCCATTCCTGCGGCACGCTGCTGGAGCCGTGCATCACCAGGTGAGTGTTAGGGATGCGCGCATGGATTTCCTTGATGCGGCTGATGGCCAGAATGTCACCGGTTGGCGGGCGGGTGAATTTGTAGGCGCCGTGGCTGGTGCCGATGGCGATAGCCAAAGCATCTACACCGGTATCTTTGACGAAGCGTGCGGCTTCTTCCGGATCAGTCAGCAGCTGGCTGTGGTCAAGAATGCCTTCTGCACCAACACCGTCTTCTTCGCCAGCCTGGCCGGTTTCCAGCGAGCCGAGGCAGCCGATTTCACCTTCCACCGATACGCCGCAAGCGTGCGCCAGCGCTACTACGTTTCTGGTCACGGCAACGTTGTAGTCATAGTCGGTCGGGGTTTTGCCGTCTTCCGCCAACGAGCCGTCCATCATCACCGAGCTGAAACCCAGCTGAATCGAACGTTGGCAGATGGCCGGGCTGGTGCCATGGTCCTGATGCATCACCACCGGGATGTGTGGAAACTCTTCCACTGCGGCAAGGATCAGGTGGCGCAGGAACGGTGCGCCGGCGTATTTGCGCGCACCCGCCGAGGCTTGCACGATCACCGGGCTGTTGGTCTTGTCAGCCGCTTCCATGATGGCGCGCATCTGTTCCAGATTGTTGACGTTGAATGCCGGCAGACCGTAGCTGAATTCAGCTGCGTGATCCAGCAATTGCCGCATCGAAACGAGAGCCATGTTATTTCTCCAGAGATTTTATCGGGTAATCAGTTTGCGGCACGGGCTTCGAGAATCTCGACTGCCGGCAGGATCTTGCCTTCTAGGAATTCGAGGAAGGCGCCACCACCGGTCGAGATATAGCCGATCTTGTCGGTGATATTGTATTTGGCAATGGCTGCCAAGGTGTCACCACCGCCGGCAATCGAGAACGCAGGGCTGGCGGCGATCGCTTCAGCCAGCGTTTTGGTGCCGTTGCCGAACTGGTCAAATTCGAACACGCCAACCGGGCCGTTCCAGACAATGGTGCCGGCCCTGGCAATGATGTCGGCCAATTGTTGTGCTGATTGCGGGCCGATGTCCAGGATCATCTCATCTGCAGTAACGGCGCTGATCGGCTTGGTCGTTGCCACTGCAGTGGCAGCAAATTCCGTGGCGCAGACCGCATCGCTCGGCAGTGGCACATCGCCGCCATGGGCGCGCAGCTTGCTGATGACTTTTTTGGCTTCGTCCAGCAACTCCGGCTCGGCCAGCGATTTACCGATCTGCTTGCCTTCGGCCTGCAGAAAGGTATTGGCGATGCCACCACCGACGATCAGCTGGTCCACCTTGTCGGCCAGCGATTCGAGAATGGTCAGCTTGGTCGATACCTTGGAGCCGGCCACAATCGCCACCATCGGGCGTGCCGGTTGTGCCAGTGCCTTGCCCAGCGCATCCAGCTCGGCCGCCAGCAACACGCCGGCGCAGGCTACGGGTGCAAACCTGGCCACGGCGTGGGTAGAGGCTTCGGCGCGGTGTGCGGTGCCAAAGGCATCATTCACGAATACGTCGCACAGCTTGGCGTAAGCCTGGCCCAGCTCGTCCTTGTTCTTTTTTTCGCCGACGTTGCAGCGTACGTTTTCCAGCATCACTACTGCGCCAGGTTCAATGCTCAGACCGTTCTGCTGCCAGTCGGCAACCACCGGCACGGTTTTGCCCAGCAGTTCGGACAGACGTGCGGCAACCGGTGCCAGTGTGTCTTCGGCATTCAGCTGGCCTTCGGTGGGGCGGCCGAGATGGGTCATCAGAATCACGCCGGCGCCATGTTTCAGGCAGTGCTCAATCGAAGGCAGCGAAGCGCGGATGCGGGTGTCGTCGCCAATCACGCCGTTTTTTACCGGCACGTTCATGTCAACGCGGATCAAAACACGCTTGCCGGCCAGGTCTAGCGCAGTCATTTTCTTGAAATTCATGGGTGCTCCGGAATACTTGAAACTTGAGTGCAGATGACAGGAAAAGGGCGACTTGTGGAAGTCGCCCTGTCAGCCTTATTTGGCTTGCATCATCGCTCTGGTGGTGTTGAGCATCTGCACCGAGAAGCCCCACTCATTGTCGTACCACGACGATACCTTCACCAGGTTGCCGTCCATCACCTTGGTCAGGGTCGAATCAAAAATCGAGGCTTCGTTGGTGTGGTTGAAGTCGATCGATACCAGCGGCAGATCGTTATAGCCCAGCACGCCTTTCAGCGGGCCTTCGCTGGCAGCCGCGCGCATCAGCGCATTGACTTCGTCCTTGGTGGTATTGCGTGCCACCATTACCGACAGGTCAACCATCGATACGTTGATGGTTGGCACACGTACTGCAAAACCATCCAGTTTGCCGTTCAGTTCCGGCAGTACGAGGCCAACCGCTGCCGCAGCGCCGGTTTTGGTCGGAATCATCGACTGAGTGGCGGAACGGGCGCGACGCAAATCCTTGTGGCGCACGTCGGTCAGCACCTGATCGTTGGTGTAGGCGTGGATGGTGGTCATCAGGCCTTTAACCACGCCGAGGTTTTCGTGCAGAACCTTGGCAACCGGAGCCAGGCAGTTGGTGGTGCAGGAGGCATTCGATACCACGGTCATGTCGCCACGCAGCACGTCGTGATTCACGCCGTAAACCACGGTGGCATCCACGTCCTTGTCGCCCGGTGCCGAAATCAGCACTTTCTTCGCGCCGGCATCAAGGTGTGCCTGGCACTTGGCCTTGCTGACAAAAGCGCCGGTACACTCCAGCACCACGTCGATACCCAGATCGCCCCACGGCAGCTCGGCCGGATTGCGGGTGGAGAAGAACTTGATGTTGGTATCGTTGACACGCAACCAGCCGCCTTCAACGTCGGCTTTCACATCGGCGTTGAACCGACCGTGAACGGTATCGAACTTGGTCAGGTGCGCGTTGGTTGCCAGATCACCTGAAGCGTTGACTGCTACCACCTTGAATTCGCTGGTCAGGTTCAGCTCGTAGATTGCGCGCAGTACGTTGCGACCAATACGACCGTAGCCGTTGATTGCGATGCGGATTGCCATGTCAAAAATCTCCTAATTGACTCGTTGATTCAGTAAGTTATTTGCTTTATTTGTTATTCAGTACGGTTTTTACCGTATTGATGATGTTCTCAGTGGTAAAGCCGAATTCGCGGAACAGCTCGCCCGCCGGTGCCGATTCGCCGAAGCGGTCGATACCGATCACGCCGCCTTCCAGTCCCACGTATTTGCGCCAGAAGTCCGACACGCCGGCTTCGATGGCCACACGCGCCACGCCTTTTGGCAGCACGCTGGCGCGGTAGGCTGCATCCTGGCGATCGAAAACGTTGGTCGATGGCAGCGACACCACGCGGGCACCGATGCCCTGCTCGGCCAGCTGCGCCTGGGCTTTCAGCGCCAGATCGATTTCCGAGCCGGTAGCCAGCAGCAATACGTCGAGTTTGCCGGTGCTGCTGTCGCGCAACACATAACCACCCTTGGCGATATTGGCTTGTTGTTCGGCATCGCGGGCAATAAACGGCAGGTTCTGACGGCTGAGGATCAGACTGGTCGGGCCATTGTTGCGCTCAATACCGCTCTGCCAGGCCACCAGTGTTTCTGCAGTGTCGCAAGGACGCCATACATCCATGTTCGGGATCAGGCGCAGCGTAGCGGTTTGTTCCACCGGCTGGTGGGTCGGGCCGTCTTCGCCGAGGCCGATCGAATCGTGGGTGAACACGAACACCGGGCCGATTTTCATCAGGGCCGCCATGCGTAGCGCATTGCGGGCATATTCCGAGAACATCAGGAAGGTGCCACCGTAAGGCTTGAAGCCGCCGTGCAGTGTCAGGCCGTTCATGATTGCGGCCATGCCGAATTCGCGCACGCCGTAATACAGATAGTTGCCGCCTTCGGCGCGGCTGACGCCTTTCGAACCTTTCCACAAGGTCAGGTTGGAGCCGGCCAGGTCGGCCGAACCGCCCAGCAGCTCCGGCAATGCCGGTGCCAATGCGCCGATCGAATTCTGCGAGGCTTTGCGGGTGGCGATGGTTTCTGCCTTGGCGTTGACCTCTGCCAGCGCCTGCTGTGCCGTGGCTGCCCAGTTTGCCGGCAATTCACCCGCCATGCGGCGCAGGAATTCTGCGGCCAGTTGCGGGTACGCTTGCTGATAGGCCGCAAAGCGTTGGTTCCAGTCGTTCTCGGCTGCGGTACCCTTGGCTTTGCCATCCCAGCCGGCATATACGTCGGCCGGAATCTCGAACGGGCCGTGGCTCCAGCCGATGTTGGCGCGGGTGGCGGCGATTTCCGCGTCGCCCAGCGGCGCGCCGTGGCAATCGTGGCCGCCGGCTTTGTTCGGGCTGCCCATGCCGATCACGGTTTTGCAGCAGATCATCACCGGCTTGTCGGTGCTCGTCCTGGCTTCGGCAATCGCGGCGTCGAGTGCGGCGAAATCGTGGCCGTTGACGTTCGGGATCACTTTCCAGCCGTAGGCTTCAAAGCGCTTTGGCGTATCGTCGGTGAACCAGCCTTCAACGTGGCCGTCGATCGAGATGCCGTTGTCGTCGTAGAAGCAGATCAGTTTGTTCAGGCCCAGCGTGCCGGCCAGCGAGCAGACTTCGTGCGAAATGCCTTCCATCAGGCAACCGTCGCCGAGGAACACGTAGGTGTAGTGGTCAACGATGTCGTGGCCTGGCTGGTTGAATTCGGCAGCCAGCAGCTTCTCGGCAATCGCCATGCCGACAGCGTTGGAAATGCCTTGGCCCAGCGGCCCGGTGGTGGTTTCGATACCTGGTGCGTAGCCGTATTCCGGGTGGCCCGGCGTTTTGCTGTGCAGTTGGCGGAACTGCTTCAGATCGTCGATCGACAAATCGTAGCCAGTCAGGTGCAGCAGCGAATACAGCAGCATCGAGCCATGTCCGTTGGACAGCACAAAACGGTCGCGGTCAGCCCATTGCGGGTTGGCCGGATTGTGGCGCAGATGGTGGTTCCACAAGGCTTCGGCGATATCGGCCATGCCCATCGGCATGCCCGGGTGACCGGAGTTGGCTTTTTGAACGGCGTCCATGGCCAAGGCGCGGATTGCGTTGGCGAGGTCTGTGCGAGTTGCCATCGAGAGGGGGCCCCTGTTACGCTGCTGCTGCAGGTTCGAAACAAATGTGGAAGCCGTTTTCCTGCGCTGCTGGCTGACCTGAACCGCAAAAAACGGGGCAAATCAGCGCGCTACAGAAACTTCGGCCGCTAAAAATCGCGCAATTATCGCTGAGGCGCCGCTTTTGAGCAAGGATAACGGTCTATTCTTGTCGAGTAATCGGCCTAAAAACAAAGGCATACATACGCTACCCCGGCCGTTTGCCGGTGTTTGATCAATTTGTCGCTGCCAAGCCTGCTTTTAGACCATTGGCATTGCGTGGCGGCAGGATGTGGAAATGAGGTAAAACATGGCTGAATATCAAGGTATCGTCGAGCGTCAACCCAACACCGGCCCCCGCTTGCCCGAGCCAAACCGCCTTTCGGCAGACCGGGGCTGGCACTGGATCATGGATGCCTTCCGGCTGGTAAAGCCGCATTTTGGCGTGTGGTTTCTGCTGTGCCTGATTTTCTTCATCATCATGATGGTGATGAGTGCGGTGCCGGCGGGATCGTTTGTCTGGATGTTACTGCAACCGATACTTGGCGCCGGTTTGATGTTTGCGTGCAGCGAGCTGGAGCGGGGCGAAGAGCCGGAAATCGCCCACCTGTTCATCGGCTTCAAACATAATCCCGCACAGTTGGCGCTGATCGGCGTAATCGGTTTTGCCGTCAGCATCGGCATTGTGCTGCTGGCGATGTTGCCGCTGATGTTGCTGGGTGGTACTGCGGTGCTGGCTGCACTGGCCAATCCACAGGCGCTGGCTGCACTCGGTGGCTCGGCTTTGCTGGCAGTCATGTTGTTTTTGCTGGTTTTGCTGGCCTTGTTGATGCCACTGACCATGGCCATGTGGTTTGCCACCGCACTGGTTTTGTTTGACCGCCTGCAGGCGTGGCAGGCATTCAAGATCAGTTATCGCGGCTGCCTGGCCAATCTGATGCCGTTTCTGGTGTTCGGCCTGATCGGCATGGTGTTGTGTGTGGTGGCTGCCATGCCGCTGGGGCTGGGCTTGTTCCTGCTGTTGCCGGTATTGTTTGCCACCGGCTACACCAGCTATCGCGACGTGTTTGGCGCCGAGCCGCTGTGAGGCACAAGCGATGAGCCAGATGCTGGAAATACTGCGCGCCACTGTTGGCCAGCCTGCCGGCCCGCTGGCGCCGCCGTTCAGCCAGTGGCTTGGCGGCACGCTGCGGGCGGTGGACGAAAGCAGCGCCAGTGTTGAATATCAGGTGCGGCATGAAATGACCAACCCGGGAGGCCTGCTGCACGGCGGTGTACAGAGCGGCATGATGGATGATGTGATGGGCATGCTGGCGAATGCGCTGGGGCGGGAGTTTTTCCTGGCCTCGGTCAACATCAGTATCGATTACCTTGCCGCCGCGCGCGAAGGCGACCGGGTAAGCGCCACCGCCACGCTGGTACGCAACGGTAGCGGCATCGTCAATATGAGTGCCGAACTGCGACACCTGGACGGCAAACTGATCGCCCGCGCCAGCTCCAACCTGTGCAATACCCGCCTGCCCAATCCCTTTAAATAGGCACTGCCCTGCAGCCCGCTCTGGCATTGCCTTGCAGGCCGGGCTGCAGACCAATACCAGCGCGGCTTGCAGGTCGATTGATTAAGCTTTAATTTGCCGGCGGGCGATACAGTTGTTGCCTGACCGCTGCGGCAGTCTGGCGTTGCGGTGCCTTGCTGAAGAAATTGTCCGCCGCCACTTTGCCCGCATCCAGCGGCAGCACTGCCAGAAACTTGCCACGCAGCCCGGCATGTTCACCGTCATCGTTGCGGGTTTCCCACATTTGCAGAAACTGCTCGCGCGAATAGCTGCGATTGCCCAACGAAGGATCGGCCAGCCAGACCGTGTTGCCATCAATGCCGCGCAACACCGAAAAATGGTCGTCCTTGCGGTGCTTGAGGTACACCACCACCGGCATTTTCAGCCGCGCCAACTGTGCATAACTCGCGGCAAAGCCCTGCGCCTTGAAGCCAAATGCCGGCAAGGCACGCTGCATATCATCAAACGATGCCCTGCCATCGCCCTTGTCCATCGCCTTGAGCAACTCGGCCTCGCTTACCGGCTGGCGGTAATATTCGCTCAACAGCGTAGCCAGCGCCGCCGCACCGCAGGAATAATCCAGATCCTGCTTCACCACCCGTTCATCACGCAGCGTTTTCCAGCTTTTTAGCGGCACCTGGCCGGTAAGCAAGGGCGTGCTGACAAGCGCATCTTCGGCCCACCCCAACGGCACCAGCCCGGCCAGCACCAGCCATAGCGCCGCCCTCATCGGCATCACGCGGCAACCGGTGCCACAATGACACCACCGGCTACCAGCGCAAACGTAGCCGCCCCCATCGCCACCCCCGCAACCAGCATTGCCGGTAACACACTGATAGTGATGCCGCCGATGGCATAACCCAGGCTGGCGCGTGGAATCGCGCTGCTGATCGCATTGGCGCCGACCCAGATCGAATACAGCCACAGCGGAAAAGTCAGCAAGGGCGGCACACCCAGTGCCGTGGCACCGGCACCCAGCACATCTGCCACCAGCCACGAAGCCGCCACCAGATTGAACAAGTCACCCCGGCCATCCCAGCGTTGACCGCGCTTCAGCCACCATTTGAGCAAGCCGACAATCAACAGCACACCCGCCCAGATACTGATCAAACCCAGCAACAAGGCGGCATACAAAGGCATGACCGGCGCACCGTTACTGCCATTGCGCAGCGCCGGGTCAAGCCCGATCAACACACCAATCAGGCAAATGGCCAGCACCGATTGCCAGCGTGGAAAATCAAAACGGGAAAACGGTAATTCCTGCAAGGTGAACAATGCGAAAGCGGGTTTGAACATAATCAATCAATTCAGTGTGAGTTGAAAAATAGAAACCGATTGCCGGCAATGGCCAGTCAAATTCACTGCCTGCCAATGGCAATCCAGATGCAATAAAGCATCAGCCAGCCAAACCACGGGTCTTCCAGCAACAAGCTGGCAGACAAGCGCCACTGGCGCGGCAGATAACGATTGCCAGAATAAACTTCTTCCAGCAAATAGTGTGTCTTTATCAGCAAAAGTCCAAGAAAGTAATAAGCACGATTGCCGGGCAGTGCGGCAACCATTGCCGTCAGCAAAACCAGGCCAGTTGCCTTGAGCTTGAATTCCGGGCTTTGCGGAAAATGATGAATCAACGCTTTTTCCCGAATCTGTCTTTGAGAAAGAAAATCAGCAGAAACAAACAGCCCGCTGCCATGCCAAAAATCAATGCCATGGCAAAACCGGCAAGCATGCCTTTCTCTGACGGAAAAAGCAGGACATAGACAGAAAATATCAAAAAGAAAGTGGCGGCTGGAATCAGGAGCATCTTCCACCAAGGCCATTTATTTTTTTGCATATGTTCTGACAGCATGCCGGCAACCATGCCGGCCAGCTCAATAAACAAGTTCATGTGTTATTCTGATGAGTCCGCATGTCATGTTTGTTTTTTTCGTTTCTTAAGCAGGTAATCAACAATAAATATCAGGTATGTTATTGCAGAAACACTCAATGAAAAAAACAATAGCCCTAGCCAAACATTCCCCATGGGGTTTGGCGATGGAGAAATCAACTCAGAAGCACCAAAAGCACAAAAAAACAGCATGCCTATTGTCAGAGATAACACAATCAAGCTTATTTGGCTTGCCATGGCACTTTTAATCTTGAATCGGCTAATCAAATAACCAGCAATAGCCTCCGGCACCATGCTTATCAATTCTGTCATCTTTACCTCCTGATTCAGAACCAGGCGGGCAAGTTCGATACCCGCCTGGAATACAACAATTAGCGACGCCAGATGTTATTTACACCCCAGTTTGCAGTTGTGCTATTAAACCGCCAAATATTAGCTCCTGCATTGGTAAGACTGGGAATAAACCGTGCGCCACCGCTGGCAATTGCGCCTGCTGCACCAAACGTTCCACCAATTAATGCACCAGTTCCCACGTTGCCGAGGAAGCTGGATGTATTCCATGAATAGTTTCCTTGATACACACCCCACGCATAGCCAGCACCACCAAGAGCCCCGCCAACGGCAAACTGAACCCAAGCTCCCTGGGTCTCTTTCATCTCGACATTAGACAAAGTTGCCACCTGCATCGGCTGCACATCCTGCTCAAACAACTGCTGTGCTTCAGCGCTGGAGAACTGCACAGCGGCATGGTCGGTGTTGTGGGCAAAGGCTACACCATGGCTGGCTGCCAGCAGGCTGGCGAGTATCACGACTTGTTTTTT
>JACCDG011607385.1_pt1 | contig 29419 bp, 35 predicted proteins | sample 7442471 | NCBI WGS metagenome assembly JACCDG01 (sample SAMN15323444, study PRJNA562643) | freshwater metagenome | isolation source: river surface water | place: USA:Blue River Watershed | collected 2017-08-17 | reverse complement strand
TTACCAAGCGAAGTGGGCGAAGGCACGATTGGCCTCGGCCATCTTGTGCGTATCCTCCTTCTTCTTCACTGCTGAACCCTGCTCCTTCGCGGCGAGCATAATCTCCTCTGCAAGTGCCTTGTACATTGGCTTCGCTTTCTGACCGCGCGCTGCGCTAATCATCCAACGAAGAGCAAGTGCGAGTCGTCGCTCAGGACGAACCTCACGAGGGACCTGGTAGTTTGCTCCACCAACACGGCGTGAGCGAACTTCCATTTGTGGTCCTGCGTTTCGGATTGCTGTCTCAAAGATTTCAACAGGCTCACCTCCCCCTTCCTTTGCATTCTTGATTTCTTCGAATGCTGCATACACGAGTGCTCGTGCTGTTTCCTTCTGTCCGCGGAGCATAACGTAGTTGATGAGGCGAGTGACGTTCACAGAATCGTACTTCGCGTCTCCTCCATGCGGTGCTCGGCGCTTGATTGGTCGTCGCATATATTTGTAATTGTTCGTCGCATACGTGGCATCCAGAGGAACCCACTCAGTATCTTTAAGCGACTATAGACTTATAAGGTTTACGCTTTTGGCTTCTTAGCTCCGTAGCGTGAACGGGAAACACGTCGCTTGTCCACACCGGTTGCGTCATACTTTCCACGAACGATCGTGTAGTTAACACCGATATCCTTCACACGACCTCCACGCACGAGGACCACTGAGTGCTCCTGAAGCGTGTGTCCTTCACCAGGAATGTACGCGGTGATCTCCTGACGATTCGTGAGGCGAACACGAGCAATTTTTCGGATCGCTGAGTTCGGCTTACGAGGCGTCTTGGTAGTCACACGAGTACATACTCCTCGCTTGAACGGTGAGTTGTATGAATTCGGACGGTTCTTGATCGAATTGAACCCAGACTGGAGTGCTCCAGTCTTTGAACGATTCGGTCGATTGCGTCGTGCCTTCTTGGTTAATTGATTTATTGTTGCCATATAAATGGTGGCGATACTCTACTATATTCCACCGTTTATGCAACCCTAGAAGCCACCCAACGTAATAATAAATTCGGTAATACCCCGAACAAAATAGAAGAACGGTTCAGCGAGTACGAATACGAACACCATAAGAACCAGAACTGAACCCATAATACCGAAGCGTTCCATGGAGTTTCCTAGGGCACGATACCGTGTTCCAAGCCCTCGTGGGAGGAATGGCTCAATGACCTTTGATCCATCGAGTGGCGGGAATGGGATGAGGTTAAAACAGCCAAGAAATACGTTTATAAAGACAATGTACGAAGCGAGATCGACAAATGCCTGGTCGAGGCGCAAGATGCCACTCATATTGATAAGGAGCGCGAATATCAGTGCAAGAAGAAAATTGGTTCCTGGTCCAGCAAAAGCAACAAAAGCCTCTCCCCACTTTTGATTCCGGAGGTTGTACGGATTGTACGGGACGGGTTTTGCCCAACCGAACATGAACCCCGCGCTCGTGAGGTAGAGCATGGCAGGAATGATGATTGAACCCATTGGGTCGATGTGACTCATTGGATTCAGTGTGAGGCGCCCTTGAAGACGCGCAGTCGGGTCACCGAGCCAATTGGCTGCGTATCCGTGAGCAACCTCGTGAAGGACAATTGAGATTATGAGGACGGCAATAGTTATGATTGATTCCATAGGATATATAGTACCGTACGTGCTGTTTTGGGCAAAAGGGTTGCGAAACAAACCATATATGGTAGGATGTCGCGACTTATGGCAAAGCAGTGTCAAATAACCGGCAAGACTTCACAGGTTGGAGGCCGCTACAGTAACCGCACTCGTGCGACGCAGTTTAACCCATGCGGCAAAGTGCGACGTCAACCAAACCTCCAAAAGAAGGCTATCTTCGTGCCTGAACTTGGAAAGACCATCTCAGTAGTTGTTTCAACAAAGGGTCTTCGCACCATCGCAAAGAATGGCGCGTACAAGACACTCAAGGAAGCCAATCTCATCTAAGAAGCTCCGTCTTTGGCACATTTCATTGTTGCCTACACAAAAATCCCGCTCACCGTACACGTGTACGACTCGCGGGATTTTTGTTTGGCGTCGCGAACTGCGCTCAAAGATGGAGCTCCTACTCAAACCAAATCTCCTTCCCGTTCGAGCGCATCATGATACTGCCTACATCGGCAGTGTTTTTTGTTTCAACCATATGCGAGCGGAGCGTATCCATAACCTCCTTGTGTGGATGTCCGTAGTCATTGTCCTTCCCTGCTGAAATGATACCGAGCTGTGGTTGTACCATTTCAACAAAGGCAGCGTCGGTCGAGGTGCGCGATCCGTGATGTCCAACTTTGAGTACTTCACTTTGGAGCGCTGTACCATCAATATCAACCAGGTATGTCTCGATGCTACTCGGCGCATCTCCCGTGAGGAGAACGTCAGCATTTCCATACGAGAGCTTAGCTACAATGGACGAAGTATTGCTTTCGAGATCGCGCACACTTCTGTCAGGGAAAAGAATCGTGAGCGTTGTGCTCCCTCCCGCACCAAGACCGAGATCAAAGACCTGACCTCGTTGTGCATACCGAAGCTCGGCACCTTCATGCATAACTGCCTCCATGAATGCTTCATACACAGGTGTATCACTTTCGTTGTCAGTGATGATGATGCTCGCCACCTCATATCGTCTTAGTACTTCTATAAGACCCCCAATATGGTCTGAATCAGGGTGTGTCGCCATAACTACATCAATTTTTCTATCAAAAGGACCCATGACGAGTGGCAGCACACGAAGCACCGCATTGTCCCCTCGGCCACCATCAATGAGCACTTGGGTTCCGGAAGGTGACTCGATAAATGTTGCATCACCTTGCCCGATATCGAGGAATCCCACCATGAGATCCCCTGGTGACTCTTTCGAAAACGAGACTTCCTTTGAAAGGAGGGTGACGAAGCTTATTACCAAGACAATACAGACAAGGAAAAAACTGAGTGTCCACTTCATTCTCTCATTGTATCCCAAATGCTATACTCGACGTATATTCTCTATTCGATATTCATATTTTCTAACGCTTTATGCACACCTACACCCCACGAACATTTGCACTTGGCACACTTGAAGGACTCTCGGAAGAACAGGTAAAAGTACACCTCGGCCTCTATGAAGGGTACGTAAAACATGTGAATGTGTTACGCGAGCAGATCGCAGAACTCACGCTTCTCGATAAAGAAAAGTATGCCTTCGCCATCATGGAAACTCGGCGCCGTCTTGGCTTTGAGTTCAATGGTATGCGGATGCATGAGTACTATTTTGAACAGCTCGAAGGTGGTCCTTCACCAATTTCAAGCAATGGCGCACTCGCACAAGCGGTCACGGAAAAATATGGAAGCATCGACGAGTTCCTGGTGCATTTTAAATCAGTTGCAATGAGCCGCGGCATCGGATGGTCTGTGCTCTACGCTGACCCAATCGCACATACCGTCCATACCGCATGGGTTGCCGATCATGAGCTTGGACAACTTGGTGGACTTCCCATCATCCTCGCACTCGATATGTGGGAGCACGCATTCATGGTGGACTATCGCCCAGGAACAAAGAAGGACTATGTTGAGGCATTCATGAAGAATGTGAACTGGGGTGTGGTTGAAAATCGATTCGCCAATTCACAGAACTAACGAACGACAACAGTGTCTGACTCGCCTCGTGGAGCACCCGCTCCACGAGGCGAGTCTTTTTCTTCCTCAATGACCCAGCCCTCGTAGTCATTTATAGTGCTCGACTCATCTACATCTTCGGTCATACGAATGCGGGTGTTGTCGATAAGCCGCCACGTCCAAAGAATTATGACGACGTACATAAAGAGTACAAACCAAAACGAAAACGCAGGAATCAAAACGGACGCAAGCGGAAGTGCTGCAAATAATTCTGCGATCGTAATAATGTATGCAAGCACGAGATACGCACCAAACCCGAACAGCGTGCCGAGCGTTTCAGAAATACTGCCCAGAACTCCAACAATGAATGTCGCAAGCATGGCGAACGGAACTATCGGCAACACGAGTACATTCACAACCACGCTCACCAATGAAAGCGTCCCCATGCTGAAAAGGAGTACCGGGAGCACAAAGAGTTGTGTTCCAAGCGTAGTCGCGAGATGTCCACGAATCCATTCTGGTATACGCGTGAAACGAAGTTCAAATTGTGGCGAGAGGAGCACAAGACCTACTGTTGCGAGGAACGAGAGTTGAAATCCTGGATCAAATGCGAGGAGGTACGGATTGTGGAGAAGCATCAGTGCTCCGGTGAGACAGAGTGCACGCATGACTGCATATGTCTTCCCCGAGCTTCGTGAAACAAGTACCAGCACTGCCATGATTGATGCCCGTATGACCGTCGCACTCAGTCCGACAAGGAGCGCAAAAAGTACTATCGCAAGTATACCGAGAATGAGTCGCGTGCGAGGAAAAAAGAAAAAACCAAGAACACGCATCACTGAATCAGCAACAACCATGATGTTGTACCCCGAAAGTACTACGATATGGATAATACCGGCAATACGAAATGTCTCGGTAAGGTCTTCGCCAAGCGCACGTTTCACTCCAAGAAGCATTCCTTCCCCAAGTCCTGCCGCCGGCTCGCTGATACGCTGTTCGAGCACATCCATAAATGCATGTTTAAGGACAAAGAGTGTATGCATAATCGGGTTACCTCCATTCGATTCACGCACCGCTACCTGACCAAACGAGATCATTTCCCTTACCCCTTTTGCTTTGAGGTATCCTCCGTAGTCGAAGACTCGCCCCGTCTCTGTTTGAAACGATTGCGGTATTTCGAGTACACCACGAACGGTGACATAGTCTCCGTATGAAACAGGAGCAAATGTATCGGCAGTAACGAGCACGAGTGTTCCTGTTTGTGATTCACGAATATACAGATGCTGGGATGACTCACGAAGATCAGGTTCGCGAACCACAACACCCTCGTATGTCGCGGTTTGACCGATATATGGTTCTAGAGGTGACTCCACTGATTCACTAAGCTCAAGACGAAACATGCCAACGCCGGCAGAGAGGACGAAGAGTGCAGCAATAAGTAGAATCGAATTACTCGCACCACCTCGAAGTCGCCATACAATAAGGAGCGCAAGCGCAATAAGCCCTAGCGCATATATTCCAGGAAGACCTGTATCAAAAAACGAGCGGAGAAAAATTCCGCTCGTCAGTCCGATGATGGTGGTGTAGAAAAGCTGCGCTCTCATTTTACTTCAAACAACCTTATATTTGTTCATGCGGTTGAGTGGGCAATGAATACACTGTTCTGCTATTCACATCCACAAGATACCGAGCGCATACGGGGTATGGCACGTCTAAGCCACAATCATCTTCAAAGGAAAGAATGAGCTCCTCTGTCTCAAGAATTTCTATATCAGTGAGCCTGTAAAGATTTTTCCAGGAAGGGTCTTTACTTAGAGTCTCTCCAATTTTCCATGAGTCAATTTCCCTACCGTAACCATCAAGCACTTGCAAGATCACCTCACCCCATGTCACGTCTGCATTCATCGACTGTATGTAAAACCATTTTCCGTTCACAAACTTCCCATAACCTGGTTTTGCTATAGTCTTGTGTGCAATAGGTCCATCCTGTGTAAACTCAAAAAGTGTAACCTCATCGAAATTTCGCCCTCCTGGTTTGTGACCAGTTGTAACAACATAATAGCCGCTTGGCGGGTAAGATTCGAAAAACTCTAGGACAACTGGGGTTGTTTTAGTTTCAATGTGTCTTCCCTCAGAATCGGTGGCCCTCAACAAGGTTGAGGACCCCAGAATGTCACGGTTACCAAAATCTTCAATCTTCCTTCCATATGCATCATGTACGAGCACTGGTGAGAAGGAACCGTTTTCATCAGATATACTCGCATCCTCTTCTTGATGTACTCTCACGTCAAAGATAAACTCATCTACCACATATCCCGCAGCAAAGCCTAGAACAAGAAGTCCTGCTGCGATTATTTTTTTCATATTTTACTTATATACTGAGTAGTAAATCTTGTCGACTGAAAAAGGTTATCTCCCCCACTCGCGCATGAGCGCAGTCTCCTCCTCTTTTGAAAACACCTTCTTAAATTTTGCTGGTTTCCCCTTCACACGTTTTTCACACTCTGCCCAAGTTTTATGGATGGTAACTTTTCCATCAAGGACTGACACGTACGAGTATGCCGGTCCAGTCTTTTTCGACGATGACTTTGATTTGCTTACGACACGCGCTTTCGGCAGTGAGGCAAGGACCTTCTTGTACTGTGCAAGCGAGCCATAAAAAAGTTCGACCTGTTCCTTTCGCGCATACCCATTTGCAATCATATCGGCACGTTCGTTGAGTTCGATACCAGCGTGTCCTTTCACATGTTTCCAAGTCACCGAGTGCTTTTCGGCGGCCATAACGAGCTCCTGCCAGAGATCTTTACTGATGACATCTTTCTTTTCCTTCGTCATCCATCCATTTTTTACCCACCCCTTGACCCATTTTGTGATGCCATTGATGACGTAGCTCGAATCGGTATGGAGAGTGACTGATGATGCATTCTTTACTATACGAAGCGACTCGATCGCTGCGGTGAGTTCCATGCGATTGTTGGTTGTTTCCTTTTCGTATCCACCGAGCTCCTTAGCGCGAGCACCGTCAGAAACCACCGCACCCCATCCACCTGGTCCTGGATTCCCTATCGAGCTTCCATCGCAGTAAATAGTAATTTCTTTCATGTGTGAGAGTATAGCATTGACTCGTATACTCGAGAGTATAAAGTATAGAGAGTCACCAAGAGGAGATACCTGTGGCACAGACATACATTGAGCGAAGGCTGTTCATATTCAGAGTTGGCATGGACATCCGAAATGATCTTGCGGCAGTGAAACAATCCGGATGGTTTATCCAGAAAGGAGGACATTTTCTCACTCGAGAGCCTGATGGATCGAAGTGTGTGAATCTCTTCATTGTGCGCATAGCGCGCAAATAATCACCAAACCCGCGCGGAGCGCGGGTTTGACTTACACAAAGAGAATGCGTACTGTGTTTTCTATTCCAAACGCAACCCGGAGACTACGATGGAAAATTGGAATGATGTGCTTTTGTGGACAGGTTCGCTCTTGGGCTTTGGCCTCATGTTCTTTGGTGTCTACTACGCGCTCAGGAACAAACCACTCGGAACACAAGGGTCACAACTTGTGGGGGCAGTCATTGCGCTCGGTATCCTCATAGTACTGGCGTTCATAGAAAGGTTCGGTGATCGTCTTACTATCACTTTCGGATAAAGGTGAGGTATGGCAGAAAAAACCCTACCCTACGAGGAACGGAAGTTCGTGTACACATCAGACACGATACGCCCAGATGATTTCCGAACAGTTTTTGAAAACGGATGGTCAATCTCACGGCGTGTAATACAAAAACGTGTAGGGCTACCGCCTCTGTATGTTCTCACGATAATACGGCCAAAAAGAGGTCCCACGTAAAACCCGCGCCTGCGCGGGTTTGTCTTTTGCTCGTTCATATAATATCGACAAGCGTCAGATTTCTAAGCTCATTACATTCGCTAAGAATCTCCTGCCCGGCCTCGACTGTTTTTTGCATTAGGTGCAGCAAAAACATGTCTCCGGCTCATAGTCGATATTTGAAATAAAGCAGTTTATTTCAAATTACATCGACTATGCGCAACCGTGTCTCCTTCCGCCCCATGAAATACGATTCCTCAATATGTCCGATGAGCGTGAGCGGTTTCCCTGCTTCTGGTACGATATTGAATTGCTCTGGTGTTTTGAAGAACGCAATTGCATCAATAGGACCAACGCCACTCATGAAACGCATTTTGGTATGATCTTTCGCTTTTCCAAAGATTGAAATAGATTCAGGAGTAACATCGCGAAAACGAAAAAGTGGCTTTGGGTTCCCTTCGCCATAGGGTGCAAGTGATCGAAGTGTTCGGATAAGACTATTTGTAACATCAGTGAGTGCAAGATCGTCATCAATGTACGATACTGTCTCGGTCACGAGCGCATCTCCAAGCTTCTCACGAACTAAACGGAGATCATCAAGGAGCGTATGAATACGAACATCATCGACGGCAAAGCCCCCCGAGAAATGATGCCCACCGAAATGAATGAACGACTCGGGCGTCCCCTCCATGAGGCGCAATGTCGAAATGACACCATCACTCCGACATGAACCTTTGATGATACCGTTCCCGTCTCGACCCCAGAGGAATGAGGGTCGCCCATACGTCTCTGCGAGTGTGTTCGCAACAAGTCCCACAAGTGACGGACGCCACTCTGGATTTCCGAGCACGATGACTGATGGCATCTCGCTCCAATTTTCGAGACGATGCTTCGCTTCCTTCACCATCGATGCAACGACACCTTTCCGCTCGTTATTGAGTTTCTCAAGATGCATCGCCTTCGCGCCGGCAATTGCCTCGTCTTTTGATCGGAGCATGTGAAACGCATCTTCAGGATCATCCATACGTGATGCTGCATTGATGCGGGGAGCAATGGTGAAACCGATATCGTCTTCCGTAAGATACCGCTGATTGCTCCCTGATTTCCGGAGAAGATGCGCAAGCCCTGGACGCTGTGATTTTCTAAGCACGTTGAGTCCATACGTGGCGAGTACCCGATTTTCATCCGTGAGTGGCACCATATCTGCGACGGTCGCAAGTCCTACCATATCGAGCCACCATTTTTCCATCCCTTCTTTAAGGGTGATTGTTCCTTGTGCACGACCACGCGTAAGTGTCGCTTGTGCAAGCTTAAACGCCACACCAGAACCACATATGCCTTTGAACGGATACGCATCGTCGCGCTTTGGATTTACGACTGCGTATGCAGGTGGAAGTGTTTCACTTGGCTCATGGTGATCAGTAATGATCACATCGATACCTACGTCTCTCGCCTTCTCTGCCGCCTCGTGGTCAGTGATACCACAATCGACAGTGATAATGAGTTTTGCATCACGCTCTACAAACTGTGGAACAGTGCGAGCATTAAACCCGTATCCTTCGTGGTGACGGTGTGGAATATAGTTCTCGAAATTTGAATATCCGATCGCGGTAAAAAAATCATGGAGGATAACACCACCCGGGATACCATCGCAATCATAGTCGGTATAAACGACAATGTGTTCATTCTCGCGAATAGCACGAAGAATTCGTTCGACGGCTTTCTCCATGTCAGTAAGGAGAAACGGATCATGGAGATCTGTATCGTAGTTTGGGTTAAGAAACTTCTCAGCGCGCTCTTCAGAGTCGATACCACGAGCAAACAGAAGCTGTCGTGTTATTGGATCAAGATGTGCAAGTGCCTTGGTTTCCTTTTCTCCGATACGGGGGTGCGCTTTATAGGTCTGTCGTGGCGCCATAATATGAGTATTCTATCACGCATACTCTAGGACTGTTTTTGAGTAAATTGCCAGCACATTTCAAACATACTCATGAGTGTTTGGTATAGCTTGTCACTTTCAATAACCATGCCAAACTGCTCTTCAAACGAGAGTATTGCGACATTTCGCTTGCCATAGAGATCAATCTCCACATCAAATGGGAAGAGGCTACTGGGAACAAGGCGCGTTTGCCGTAGTGCCTGAGGGTCTTCTTGTTTATACTTTTGCATTTCTGGAGTATCAGGAGCAATTGATCGAACCCATATCTTTTTTTCTACACGCTTAGGTAAATACTCGTGGTAGAGAAAATCAGCATCAAATGCCTCTAGTGCACGTGTAGAAACCCAAGCACATAACTCCTGATCGGGATAAAGGAGCGTATCGCGATACACATGCACAACTCCCTCACGACCCTCGTAATATCTAACACGAGGTTTCTTTGTGAATCGGCCAGAAAGTGCGAGTAGTTCTGGAATTACTTTTTGAAGCTTTTCCTGACGTTCTTCAAGTTCGTCACCGAGTGCACGAGGGTCTTCTGCAAAATAGAGTGTTCGCTTTTTATGCCGAGTCGTTCCTACAAGACCCCGTTTCTCAAGAGCAAGAAGTGCAGCATACACCGTTGTTCTTTTGATTCCCGAACTTTGTGACAATTCGCTTACAGAAACTTCACCACGTTCAAGAAGTGCGTAGTATACCGAAGACTGCTTTTCATCAAAATTGAATGGTCTTAAATCTATTTTCTTCATAATGACGACTTTTTAGTCAAATTTATCATACCATGTATACATTTAAAAATGTATACATTTTAGATAAAAAAATAGTAATGATTATAAAACTGACTACAAAGAATGAAAATTTGGTATTATCCTTTTCGGTCACAACATGACTTTGATCTTTAATTATTTGGAGGTTTCATGTCAAAAATTCTCGTTATCCTGAGAGAGAATCCAAATGTAAATGACATACGGGCAACACGTGTCATCACTCACTACCGAAGCTTTGATATGGAACTGGGTAATCCATGGACATTTGGAAGAGAGTGGCACGAAATTAGACTCTACGGGCGACCGTATGTGGTGACTTACCTACGACCGTGGGGTAGAGCTGAAGTGGTTCTATCTATTTCTCAAAGAGACAGAGACCTAATACTTCGTGACGCGAAGGAGGAAGGTCATCGATGGACCCGAAGGGTGGAATTTAAACTTCCATTCTTGGTGGGGTAACATGATCAATGAGAGACCTGCCCTAGAAATTGGGGTAGGTCTATCTTATTTTGTGTGGATTGATAAAATATTGCCATGCAAGACTCAATTTTCACAAAAATTATCAAGCGGGAAATACCAGCTGAAATCATCTATGAAGATGACTATTCGATCGTTATTCCTGACATCATGCCGACCATGAAAGGGCAACTTATCGTTGCTACAAAGCGCCAAGAAAGCTACGTATTTAATCTCGAGCATGACGAATACCACGCACTCATGGAAACGACGCAGAAAATAGCAAAGGCACTCGACAAAGCATTTAATACCGTCCGTACCTGTATCGTCATCGAGGGATTCGAAGTACCACATATTCATGTACGCATGTATCCGTGTACTGCAAACGAACTCGTCTGGGAACCACGGTATAAAGCCTCAAGCGAAGAGCTCGAGGAAGTCGCGAACGCAGTGCGAAGTGCACTCGATTAAAATCCTTCTACCGCCTTCCACTCCATGTCTTTGATGGTTTCGCCATCAGCATTGAAATAAACCATACCACGAAGCCTCTCACCCCGCAGTACTCGAGGAAGCCAGTGAATGTCATCTGCCCACATAAGATCGTATGGTATTGCATCAAAGGCGTACCACCGTGGTTTCATTTCTTCTGTTTCAACTGGTTCACCTTCCCAGACTCTCGTGAAGTATGTATGAACGAGAAGATGTTTTCCATCTTCAAATATAAAATCAACGAGAGCGACCTTTTCGAGGTCGCTCTCGTTTACCGTAACACCCGATTCTTCCTTAATTTCGCGGACCGCAGCAGTCGCTATTGATTCTCCTTCTTCTACCTTTCCCCCATATCCGTTCCAATTTCCCTCGCCAAAACCTCGCTTCTTCATTGCAAGACATATTGCATCATCTTTGAGGAGAAATGCGAGTGTGAGGACTTTCATAGTGAAAGTCTACTCCTGTTTCGAAAGCACGTCGATGCCGGGAAGCGTCCCCTTCTCAAGAAACTCCAGCATCGCACCACCTGCAGTCGAGAGAAATCCAAATTTGTCAGAAAGCCCGAGTGACTCAATCGCAGCAACAGTGTCGCCACCACCCACAACAGAGAACGCTTCGGACTCAGCAACAAGTTTTGCCACTGCTTTGGTAGCACTATCATACCCACCCTCATAGTACCCAAGCGGACCATTCCAAAGAATGGTCTTTGCGTCACGAATACGTGGAGCAAGTGCCTCTACTGATTGGGGACCTATGTCCAGTATTTTTTCATCTTCGCGAACGTGCGCAACAGCTATCTCCCTCCTACCATGAGGACCGTCAGTTGCCACATCGACAGGAACAATGATGTTCTCCTTCTGTGCGATCGGATCGGTACTCAAATCAACTGGTGACACAAGTGAGCTACCTACAGGAAATCCGCGTGCCTTGAGAAAATCATTTGCAAGCGCCCCGCCGAGCGCAACATGGTCATATGAAGTCGAATATCGTTCGATGAGTGGTTGCTTCGTTTCAAATTTTGCACCCCCGAGGATGAAGAGTGCTGGGTGCTCGGGAACAAGTGCTCGTGAGAGATTGGTGTATTCCTCCTCAAACGTTACCCCAATAAACCCTGGAATATGTGTAGGTATACCGACAATCGATGCGTGTGCCCGATGCGAGACTGCGAACGCGTCATTCACATAGAAATCTGCGTAGGAAGCGAGTGTCTTTGCAAAAGCATCATCATTACTCTCTTCCTCATCGTGCGCGCGTAGATTCCCAAGGAGAAGTGCTTCACCATCACGAAGCGCTTTGATTTTTTGAGTTACTGCGTCCCCAATTACTGCTTCCGCATGTGAGAGCGGCACATACTTCTGTAATACTGAATAAATTGGTTGTGTCGTGTTTGATTTATCGCGACCAACGTGCGTCATGACGATAACGCGAGCACCACGCTCACAGAGTATCTTTATGGTCGGCACAGACTTTTTAATACGAAAATCATTTGTCACTACCCCATTCTCGATCGGAACATCAAGCGATGCACGAACAATGACATATTTTCCTTGAACACTAGGGAGTGAGCTGAGGATGGGGAGCATAGCTATACAAGCATCGATTTGACTGCAGTCACAATGCTGCCAAAATCTTTTGCGGAAAGGCTTGCACCACCAACGAGAAAACCGTCAACCTTTCCATCATGCATAATTTCACCAGCATTCTTTGGATTCACTGAACCACCATAGAGAATACGTACCTTCTGAGCGTAGTTACGCCCATAGAGGTCAGTGAGTGTTTTCTCAATGAAAAGCTTCATCTCATGTACATCTTCTGGAGTAGCCGTGTTGCCTGTACCTATCGCCCAAACTGGCTCGTAGGCAATGACGAGATTACCGAGCTTCGCCCGAGAGAGCCCCTTCACTGCATCACGAATCTGCATTTCGATAAGTCCAAGGTACTGAGCACCATGATCACGTTTTGCTTCGCCAACACATACAACAGCGGTGAGTCCTGATTTTATGATTGCAGTCATTTTTGCATTTACGTCGACATCAGTCTCACCTGCTTTGCGGCGCTCCGAATGTCCAACAATCACATAGCGCACATCAAAACTCTTAAGCATCGGGATCGATATCTCCCCAGTAAAAGCACCGATGGTTTCTGTGTGGACGTTTTGTGCTCCTACAAGAAACGATTTCTTGCTATTACGTACTGACTCCACAATCGGAATGTAGATGGCAGGTGGTGCAACAACAACTTCAACTCCTTCCGCATGTGCGAGTGTTTTCTTGATATCGGTCGCGAGGCGTTTTGCCATCGCATCCGTTTGCGGGTTCATCTTCCAGTTACCAATAACAAGTGCTTCGTGACCAATTTTCATGTACCTAAAGTATAGCACGACTAAAAATACCTTGAATAATCAAGGTATTTTTAGTCATTATTCAACCTCTCGCCACTCAATGAACCGATACGTGTCAGAAACTTCAGGGGTAAGCGGCGGTGGATCTGCCACAAGATCACGGTCATACGAGTTTGTACGATTCTGAAATCCTGACTGGAAGACGCCGCCAGATGTCCATTTCGTTCCTTCACGGCCGTTTGAGACAATCGTTCCATTCACCGTAAGTGACGAACGCGAGTAGTATGGATCAAGCGCTGTTGGAAGACCGTTTGTACCTGACTGCACGTAGTGATTTCGCCCAAATCGTCCATTCTGTGCAATAAAGATACCATTGAGAGTCATTGTATTTGGAACAGAGAGTCCAACGAGCACGTCTTGCTCAGCAATTGCGAGAAGTCCTGAGGTGGCACTCGCGTACGTAATGTTGTTATTGAGGATAATCGAGGGATTAACTCCCGCCGTATCGATGTCAGCTGCTGCGATCGATACTTTCCCGTTTACTGCTCCTTCAAGCCAGACCTTATCCTCTACATATATAAGTGAGCAGGCTGAAGGTATTGTATATGTTGCAACAAACGTACTTCCACTAATCACGTGTCGCTCCTGCACCCACCCTGCTTCTGTCGTATACCCCCAGTAGAGTGTGGTGCCAGTTACCCGGTATACACTAAACGTTCCATTTGAGTTGAACAAAATTCGGTATCCATAACTGCCTGATGGACCGATGTATCGTCCACCTCCCGTTTGTGCTTTTGCCTGCATTGCAGAAAGGTCGATTGTGAGACCAGTGAAATTTATCGGCGGTGACGGGAAGCTCCACAGGTGATCATTCACACCGTCTCCATAAACACCATTCACCGTTCCACCGGTTGTTGTTGGTGAACACGATATCGAACCGTCACACACCCATGTTTCTTGACCACTCGTCACGGTCGAAAAGTTTGTTCCATCCATACGAATCACACCGTTTGAGTGGTACGGACCGATAATTTGTCTGTCACTTCCTGCCCACACATTTGAATTAATGATGTACGAATACTCTGCAACAGTTGGCTGCGCGTACCGTCCATACACAATTCGCTCATAGTCTGGATTTTCTGTTGTATATCCCGTGGAGGTAATATCGATTGCATACACCTCCCCACACGCTGTCGAACTCGAAACATCGAGTGAAAACTCACCCATTTTTGCTCCCTCAGGATCGTAAAAATCGTGTACGTATGGACCGGGGGCACCGGTACCATTTGTGGCGTCACCTGGGTTGTGCGCAAGGAACCATCGGTAGTAATTGAGACCTGCCTCAGCAATCTCAAGTGATTGCTCCTTGAGATACTTATACTCAGCAACACGTGACTGTGTCACGATATACCCAAGAAATGACGAGAGAATAACAAAAAAAATTGAGCCGTAGACCATTGCCATTACAAGCAGATACCCTCGTGTTATTTCTCGCTTACTCATAGGTTTTTAGATTTCGAAGTGACGCACTCGAGCGAAGCATAAATTCGCCAGGGTCACGAACAGGATCAATATTTACTATAACACTCACTTCGACATACCGAATGTCAGTTATGGTTGTTGTGGGCGTTGCAGGATTTCCATTCTCATCAAAATACACAAAGACCGGCGTGGCCTGGAGACCATTCTGCACATATTCCGATAGTGTCACTGTTGTTTCGGGTGACGACGTACTGTATATCGGTGGAGACCCTGTTGCGTTATAAATTTTCCGTTCGAGCGTTGTTGTCGAAAGGCTATATTCGACATACTCAACACTATTATCTCGATCAATATCACTAAAAAAACCTATCGCAGTATCTTCCATGGTAACGAGCGGGAACGTACCATCATCGGCATACGTCATTTCACGGAGATCTCGAATCATTTGCTCAAGCGCTACACGAACATGCGATACCTGGTATGCCTGTGCAACAACATACCCATTGAATCGATAGAATGATGCAATCCCACTGAGTAGTGCCCCCGAAATGAGTGTAGTGAGTGCAATGACAATAATCGTTTCAACAAGCGTGAACCCTTGTGTACATTTTTTTTGCGGTGCGCGATACATATATTATGGATTCATGACAACAGTTGCTCTCGAATCACCGTCGACATTCACCGCAGTCACCGTCTGGTCTGCGTACCCTGGTGCCTGCACAAATAGCTCGTAATCACTCTGAACCACAAGACCACTATTGAAGAATGCCTGTCCACAGAGTGATGCATCCTCTGTATCGCTAAAGCCACTGCGTGAAAGTTCGACGGTAGCATCAGGAAGCGGGTTACCACTCACATCGGTCACATGCACGCGGAGCGAATTTGTCACCGAGCCAACCAGTGTCAGCACGAGCGTATCACTTACCCCTGGATCAAGTACGTAGGGAAGGCTCGAACACGCATCAGCAATATCGTACCCAGGAGTAGTGAGAGTGATTTCGTACACGTCCCATTCGAGATTTGTGAGGGTCGTTGATCCTGTCGATCCGGTGTCACCTGTTCCGCTGTACTTATAGATAGGTGCGAGTGCAGCATCTGTCCCGATAGTCTTTGTACCGCGAATATCAAAATCAATATTTGCTATCGTAGGCTGGTTTGTTGTATAGGTGATTCCCCATTCACTCACTGACGGTGTTTCATTTGCATCAAGTGTTGCAAGCGTTGCTCCAAGTGCGATGCTGTCGTAGGTGCTCACATCAAGACTTGAAATATCGATGAGAGTCGACGTGAAACCCACTGCATTTCCCGGGAGATCCGTATCGGGAATAAGCGTATACGTACCGCCACTCGATACGGCATATATATGTATGCGCGCAGTCGCAAGCAATGTAGTTGTTCCACTCCACCAGGCCACATTCCATTCCTCGAGTGCACCAGGAGTAGTTGACGTTGCGGTGAAATTTCCTGTTGCGAGGTAGCTACCAGCTCCTCCACCAAGTACTACTTCACCACTACCAACGGCGACGTCTGTTTGTGTGTTCACTAACAAAGCATCCGTGAATGTGTCGGTGAAATCACCATATGTTGCTGGGCCAACAGTGCGCACAGTGAGATCAGAAACCTGATCTATCTGAAAATTCATGGTGGAAACAGCACCCTCAATCACCGCCACATGCGGTGTAGTTGGATTTGGATTTGAAGTTGTTGCTGAATAGGTTCCATCCGTTGAATACTCGGTATCAGTCACCGTGATCTGATAGTTCGCTGCTGCTGGTGCGCCAGAAAACATTGCAATACCCGATGCATTGGTATTACGGGTAACATCAATAGTGGAGGTAGTTGTGTCGTTATAGAGGCGCACTGAGGCTCCCGAGAGTGGTTGCACATCTGCATCAAAAACATTTACGGTGAGCGTTCCTCCTCCATCTGTTGTTTCAATACCAGGAGGAACAATATCAGTGACAAGGAAGATTGATGAGGTTCCATACCCAATATCCCATGACACCTCTACTTTCACTTCCTTATAATCCGCCAAGATACCATTGTCATCGAGACCACCAAGCCCATCATCAGGTGCATCAACAAATTGAATGAGTGTACGTATGCTGTACCCTGTGCCATTCAGGCTTGTGGTTGCGTTCTGAGGAATGTTACCACTCGGAATACCCGCGACAGTTCCAATGTCGGCATAGAGAAGCGATCGCGCGTACTCAATGTGTTCATTCGCAATAGCGAGAGCTCCTGATTTTGCTTTTGTGGTACCAATGAGTTTTACTGAAAACTGAATTCCAACAAAAAGCCCTGTAAAAAAGAGTCCGATAACCGCAGAGGCAATAATCACCTCGACGAGTGAGAATCCTCCGTCTCTCCGCTCGGCGTAGATATTCATGGACTTACCCGATACCATCGGTAATTGAATAAATCGGTGCAATCATAGCGAGTGCAAAGAATCCAACTGTCGCACCAATAACAACCATAAGGACTGGCTCAATGATAGTCGAGAGGTCTTTCGTCTTTTGTTCAACTTCTGTTTCATAAAAAGTAGCGATCTCAGTAAGCATCGCACTGATCTGACCTGTTTCTTCTCCTACTGAAATCATTTCACCGACAAGTATTGGGTAGCGATTTTCATGCGCAATAAACGTTTCAGACAATGGACTTCCTTTCTCTACTTTTTGCTTTGCCTCCTCAAGAATGTCCTTGTAGTGAACATTTTGGATAACTTCTTTCGTTATTTCGATTGCACCAATCACATCGACGCCAGACGAAAGGAGTGACGCGAGTGTACGACCAGTATATGCAGAGTTTGTCTCCTTAACGAGATTGCCAATTACAGGGAGGTGTATGAGTCCGAGATGGAAGAGTCGGCGACCAATATTTGTTCGTACAAATGAAATGATACCAGCAACAAATGTGACGAACCCGACGAGTACCGTGAGGCTATTTTCTGAGAAAAATGTGCTTGATCCAATAAGTATTCTCGTAGACATAGGAAGCTCTGTTCCCATTTTCATGAACGTCTGCGTAATTGTTGGCATCACGTAGATCATCATGAGCACTCCGATAATTGCCATCACCGTGATAACAATACATGGGTAGATCATTGCACCCTTAATCTTCTTCCGAAGATTAGAGGAACGCTCAAGTTGCGTTGCAATTGTCTCAAGTGCCGGCGCAAGCCCACCACTCTCCTCTCCTGCACGAACCATGGCTACATACAGTTTTGAAAATGTCTCGGGGTACTTGCGAAGTGCATCATTGAACTGATTTCCCTTATTGATTTCTTCTCGTACGTCCATCATCACTCCTTTGAGTCGCGGATTTTTTGTTTGGCGTTCAATGACGGAAATTGCACGTGAAAGCGGAAGACCTGCACGAAGCATCGCCGCCATATTTCGCGTCGACATGACGAGCTCATCGAGCTTTACCTTACTGAGCCAATAGTTTATCTTCTCAACTTTAAGAAATTGATTGAGTGAAAAACCAGAAGCTTCCTCAACACCACTAACCGTATGCCCGTTTTGGCGCGCAATATCATATACCGCATATCGATCAGATGCCTCGACAGTCTGTTTGACCGCCCTCCCTTCCCCATCTTTTCCTCGATATATATATTTCGCCATATGGATTACTCTGAAATGACTCTGAGTACTTCTTCTATTGTTGTAAGGCCTAGTGCTGCTTTATAAATACCATCTTCGATCATCGTAAGCATGCCTTCTTTTTTCGCCTGTGCTTCGATCTGATCCGAGGTTGCCTGAGCCATGATGAGATCTTTGAGTGTTGGTGACAAATACAAAACCTCATGAATACCAATACGTCCCTTGTACGAAGCCTCATCATCGGGATTCTTCGGACGATAAAATGGGATGCTGTTCCAGGTCGCACTCGCCTTTACAATCCCCTCGTCCTTGAGCGACTTAAGAATTCGATCAAGGTCAATATGTTTCTCAAGATCAGCTTTTTCATCGGCAGAGAGTATGTATGACTCTTTTGCTTCACCAATGCGTCGCACGAGTCGCTGCCCCACCGCTACACGAAGTGTGGAAACGAGAAGAAATCGTTCAACTCCCATATCCATGAGTCGCGCCACTGTCGCTGACGAAGAATTGGTATGCACTGTTGCGAGTACCTGGTGGCCAGTGAGTGCTGCATTAATTGCGAGAGATGCTGTCTCAGTATCACGAATTTCACCAACCATGATGACATCTGGGTCTTGTCGCATGAGTGAACGAAGTCCATTTGCAAAGCTAAATCCAATCTCAGGTTTTACCTGTGTCTGATTTACTCGGGCCATTTGGTACTCAATCGGATCCTCGATAGTAGAAATATTAACCTCAGGAGTATTGAGGAGATCGAGAACGGTATAGAGTGTCGTTGTTTTTCCAGAACCTGTAGGGCCCGTAACGAGGATGATACCCGTAGTTTGCTTCATAGCTTCATGCATGCGTTCAAGCGCTTGCCCGTGGAAACCGAGACCTTCGAGGGTGTATCCAGATCGGTTCTCGCGAAGGAGACGCATCACGATCTTCTCTCCAAAGAAGATTGGGAGTACCGAGACACGAAATGACACTTTCTGACCTTCCATGTCCATTTTGAAGCGACCGTCCTGAGGAAGTCGCTTTTCATCCAGTTTGAGATTCGAGAGTACTTTTATACGAGCGGCAATGGTCGATGCTGCGTGCTTTGGCAGTGTCATAGCATCATGAAGGATACCGTCAATGCGATAGCGCACGAGAAGCTCCTGCTCCATCGGCTCAATATGGATATCTGATGCACCTTGAATGATTGCATGGCGAAGGAGTGTATTGACGATACGTACCACAGGAAGATCTTCCGCCATTTTTTTAAGATCCTCTTCAGATGCCTCTTCCCCACTCTCTTCTGCTATTACTTTGAGCGCTGATGTTTCTTTTGCGATAAGGTCTCCGAATTCGTCTTTGAGCGTTTTCTGGTACTGCTGAAGCGCTCCTTTCATTGATTCAGTATCAGTAAGACGTGGGAGGATCTTGAGACCAACTTTCTTCTTTACGAAATCGATAGCAGGGAGATCGGCAGTATCGAGCATAGCAACCTCGAGTACATCATTTTCCTTCTTGTACGCAATAATATTGTGGTTGCGTGCGATTGGTTCAGGGATAAGCGAGAGTACCTCAAACGGTATCTTCATGTTTTTGAGTGCTACAAACGGCACACCGAGCACATACGACTCGACTCGACGAAGATCATCCTCTGACATTGCCCCGGAAGAGACGAGCGCCTCTGGTAGGGTGCGATTTTCTTCCTGTGCTATTTTTTCAGCACCATCAAGATCCTTCCGAGAAACAAGTCCCGAATCAAGAACAAATCGCTTTAGTTGTGCATCTTGTATACGCACGATAAGAACAAACCTCCTTGATGGTTATGTGTGTAGTATAGCACTCACCAAACGATTCACTTCTCAAAAGCATGTTCGTATGTGGGTTAGTCATGTACAAATAAACTATTTTTGTGCATAAACGCATGTACGTGCTACTTTTTACATTTTTGACAATATTTCGTACCTATATATACTGTCGGTAATGACTTCATGGTCGGCCGCGTGGCCGGCATTTTTGTTGGCAGGCTCTGCAATAGCAGAATAATTACTACGGAGAATACTCCACAATATATATAGTATGTTTGATTTAAAGGTGATCCATAGTGTTTTGGATCAAATGGAAGACGAGCGCGGTGTCAGCCGTGAAAAGATGATCGACGCAATCGAGCAAGCCCTCGCAACTGCGTACAAAAAGGAATTTGGTAAGCGTGGTCAGATCGTACGGGCACGTTTTGATCTCACGAGCGGGGTGACATCCTTCGATCAAATCAAAATTGTTGTCGACGACACCATGGTACGTATGGAAGAAATTCCAGAAGAGGAGCTCAAGCGCCTCGAGGATGACCGTCGTCCACACATCGAAGAAGAGCCTGTCTTGAGTGAAGACGGTGACCTTCGTGTTCGTTTTGACCCTGAAAAGCACATTCTTATTGAGTCTGCGAAGCTCATCAAGCGCGACGTTGCTCTTGGCGATGAGCTTATTTTTCCACTTGAACCAAAGGATGATTTCGGCCGTATTGCAGCACAGACAGCAAAGCAGGTCATCATTCAGAAAATCCGCGAGGCAGAAAAGGAGTCTGCACTCTCAGAATTTGGCCAGAAGGAAGGTGACATTGTCGTTGGGCATGTCCAGCGTTTCGAGCGCGGCAATCTCTATATCGACCTTGGTCGTGTGACAGGAGTTATGCCATATGACGAACAGATCCCTGGTGAGCGATTCAAACCAGGAGAGCGCATTCGAGCACTTCTCCTTGCTGTTGATGAAACGCCACGAGGTATCTTCCTCAAACTTTCTCGTTCACACCCTGATTTCCTCGAGAAACTCTTTGCCATTGAAGCTCCTGAGCTCCAAAGTGGTGCGGTGGAGGTAAAGGCAATCGCACGTGAAGCAGGAAGTCGATCAAAAATCGCTGTTTTTGCGCATGACGATCATATTGATCCTGTTGGATCTATGGTTGGACAGCGTGGTGTACGCGTCTCGACCGTAATGAGCGAACTCGGTGGAGAGAAAATCGACATCATCGAGTGGTCTGCGGAGCCAACACTCTTTATCGAAGATGCCCTCTCACCTGCTGAGGTTATCGGGGTAGAAATTGCTGAAGAAGCAAGTGCTGATGGTGAAAACCGTGGCCGTGCAGTTGTCACTGTTGCTCCAGATCAGCAATCTTTGGCTATCGGTCGTGGTGGACAAAACGTGCGCCTCGCGGCAAAGCTCACCGGATGGAAGATCGATATCATTTCAACTGGTGGTGACGAGGGACCTTCAGACACAAAAGAAGGTGCTACTGAGGAGGAGAGTGAGGACGTTAAATAATCCGTAATTTGTAACGCAATCATATGAACCTACTTCATGACATCCCTGCGGGAAACCGCGACGAGATGAACGTCATTGTTGAAATCCCAAAATTCTCAAAGAATAAGTACGAGATCGACAAGGAAACTGGCATTATCGCTCTTGATCGCGTAATGCACTCAGCACAGGACTATCCATTCGATTACGGATTTGTTCCACAAACACTCTTCGATGATGGAGACGCACTCGATGTGGTACTCATCACAACGTATCCACTTGCTCCAGGCATCCTCGTGAAAGCACGTCCAGTCGCTATCATGGAAATGGAAGACGGCGGCGATCGTGACGACAAGGTGGTTGCAGTACCAGTCGATGACCCACGCATGAATGACATCAAAGACATCGCTGATCTCAACAGTCACTTCTCAAAAGAGATGACGCACTTCTTTGAGACCTACAAGAAGATACAGAACAAAGAAGTAAAAATTGGTGAATGGCACGGTAGCGATAAGGCCAAGGAGGCTTTTGATCGCAGTGTGAAGATGTACCAAGACGCAAAAGCTTCATAGAGCACACCACTCTGTGTATAAACGCCCGCCCATTACTTGGGCGGGCGTTTTATACTTAAGAGAATCACCCATTACTCTAATTGTGGTGCTTTGAGTTATGCAAATCTTATTTACCAAACGAAAGGTTCACTTCATCTACATCACGCTTGCCGCTGTGAGTATGCTCCTTGCAGGAGTCTCATACGTACGTGCACAGGAAATGCCAGCACCGCTACCTGCGGAACGTGGCGACACTGAGCGAACAGGTGCGACTGAGCGACTACAAGGTCTTCGCGAGGAGCAACAGAATCGATTTATCAATCTTGTACGAAATGTTTCAGGACGAATGGATGCAGCGATTGTCCGGCTCACAAACATTGCAGATCGTATCGAAACACGAATCGACGCACTGAGCGCAAATGGGGTTGATGTTTCACTTGCAACAAAACCACTCGAAGACGCACAGGCAAAGCTCGAAGAAGCAAAACAGCGGCTCGAAGCCGTGCGAAGCGAGACAGAAGATGGACTCGTCTCGGATGCACCACGAGAGCGGTTTGCGAGTGCACGAGAGGAATACAAAGCAATTCGAAATCTCATCCGTGAGGCATTCATACTCCTTAGGGAATCACTTGCAGAACTTCGTGATGCAACACTCGAACAAGCTCTCAATGGTAGTCCAGCAACAGCAACCGTAGTTAATAGTGCAAATGTCGCTAAGAGCGTTAACGAATAATAGTATGGCAAACGAACCACAGAACAACGAAACAGAAGCGTCGTTCTCAGACACACACAATGCGCACGTTGGCCCAATACTTGGTATGCTCGTTGTTGTTCTTATTCTCATTCTTGGAGGACTCTACCTTTGGGGCGGTATGCTCGCAAAAAATGAAACAGCGACACGAGTCGAGCGCACACTGCCAAACAATGAGCCTGAAACACCACGAGCTGAAGCAGACCGCGATATCCTCATGACAACGAGTGAATCAGTTGAAATCGATGCGATCTACGCTGACCTCGAAAGTACCAACCTTGATAGTCTCGATACCGAACTTGATACCATAGACGTTGAGATGGGTGCAGCACTTCGCTAGACACACACCCCCGAACGAAACGCCGGCACAATTGTGCCGGCGTTTTGTTGCATAGGTTGCATTCAAAATTTTCCCATGTACACTACTCGGGCTATGACACACGAAGAACTCAAGAACATCTCGGTCGAGTCACTCCCGGGATCAGAAGTGAAGATATCAGGTGAGGTTCCATACGTGTACCTCGAAAAATATCGCAAGCATGCAATTGAGCATGTGCAGCATGATATTGAGCTCCCCGGCTTCCGAAAAGGTCACATTCCTGAAAGTATGCTCATTCAAAAGATTGGTGAGATGCCAATTATTACCGATATGGCTGAGCACGCGCTTGAAGATGCGTACCGGGAAATTGTTCGTGAAAAGAACATCGATGTTATCGGGCATCCGAAGGTCACCATCACAAAACTCGCAAAAGATAATCCGCTTGGTTTCACCATCACTGTTGCAGTACTCCCCGAAGTGACTCTTCCTGACTACAAGAAGATTGCTACCGAGGTAAATACGAATCGGGAATCAAAAGAAGTGACCGACGAGGAGGTAACAAAACAAATCGAGGAAATCCTCCGACAAAAGGTTGCCTACGAACGTCTCCAGACAAAAGCGAAGGCGAACGCGGAATCAAAAAATATCGATGTGGATGGCGAGACAGTACTCCCAACCCCTGAAAGTGAAGCGGCAAAGCAAGACGATTCTATCGATGACATATCAAAACTACCCCTTCCTGAACTCACCGATGCATTTGTTGGGACACTCGGTAATCCAGGTCAATTCAATTCAGTCACTGAGTTCAAAGAGAAGATCAAGGAGCACCTCACCATACAGAAAGCACAGGATGTTGATGCGCAACATCGCGTGAAGCTCACTGATGCCATCATCGAGAAGACAGAGGTGGTACTTCCTCAAATTATGATTGACGCGGAGATGAACCAGATGTTTGCACAGATGGAGCAAGACCTCACTCGTGCGAACCTCAAGATTGACGACTACCTTGGACATATCAAGAAATCGCGTGAAGATCTCGTAAAAGAATGGACTCCTGCCGCAGAAAAACGCGCAAAGCTTCAGCTTGTTTTGAATGCGATTGCAAAGAAAGAAGAAATCAAAGCCGACCCAAGCCTTGTAGATCACCAGGTCTCTGCCCTCCTCGAGCAGTACAAGGATGCTGACGAAGAGCGCGTACGTATCTACGTCATGTCGATTCTCCAGAACGATGCAGTGATGAATATGCTCGATAAGGCATAGCTATCGCAAACATCCGCAAACCCCGTATGGATTTTATCCATACGGGGTTTGCTATTTGATGGACCCCCCGATAACTCTTGATCCCTTCCCTGATCGAAGAAATGCTTGACTAGCCGATGAAAGCATTTTGTGCTACATTGTTCGTCTATGTCACAGAAATCATCACCACAGAGCTATCTCGTCCCAATGGTCATTGAAAAGACTCAGGGGGGCGAGCGAGCGTTTGATATCTTTTCGCGCCTTCTCAAAGAGCGCATTATCTTCGTTACTGGTGCAATTGAGGATCATATGGCGAACCTCGTTGTTGCACAGCTTCTTTTCCTCGAGGCTGAGGATCCAAAGAAGGATATCTTCATGTATGTAAACAGTCCGGGCGGTTCTGTTTCTGCAGGACTTGGTATTGTCGACACCATGAATCACATCAAGCCTGATGTAGCGACTGTCTGTGTGGGTCTCGCTGCTTCAATGGGTTCTATCATCCTCTCACAGGGTGCAAAGGGAAAGCGCTCAGTGCTTCCAAACGCCGAAGTAATGATTCACCAGCCATGGGGCGGTGCACAGGGCCAGGCAGTTGATATTGAGATCACTGCTCGTCATATCATGAAGACTCGTGACCAGCTCAACAAAATGCTCGCTAAGGCGACCGGGAAACCACTCGATCAAATCGCGAAGGATACCGATCGTGACTTCTTCATGAATGCCGAAGAAGCAAAGAAGTACGGTTTGGTTGATAACATCTTGAAATAGATTTCACATACCAAAACCGCCGACCCGGAGGGTCGGCGGTTTTATATTCGACACCCACACTATCTTTTGCTACTCTGAGAATGTCGATTATTGACAGACAAACGGCTCTGCACTCCATCTTCCCTACCCGACCGCGATCTACCCTGAAAACGAACGAAGAAAAGAAAGAGGAGCGTGCGGAGAAACACGCATATGACCACCACAATATTTATAGTTGGAGTGGTCGGTATAGCACTCGGTTACTATCTTCGCTATTTCCATGCAATAAGCAAAAAGGAATCGCTTGAACTCTCGCTCAAAGAGCGCGTACTCGAAGCGGAGGAAAAGGCATTGAAGATAGTCGAAAAAGCCGAAGCGAAAGCCGAAACACTCGATAAAGAAAAACGACTCGAACTGAAGGAAGTAGAGGAAAGACTCACCAAAACTGAAGAACGACTCATCAAAAAGGAAGAATTGCTTGATGAGCGACAGATAACCATCGACTCTGAAAAGGAGAACGTACGCACAACTATCGAACAAGTGAAATCAATTAAGGCGCAGCTCGACGAACGAGAAGCGTCTATCGCTGTGCGACTGGAAGAAGTTGCAGGACTCACAAAAGATGCGGCATATGATGCACTTATTGCTCGTGTCGAGAAGGAACACGAAGAAGATGTCGCATCACGCATTCAGAAGCTTCACATGCGTGGCAGCGAGCAGTACGATGACGAGGCGCGAAATATTATTACCTCAGCGATACACCGCATTGGTAACACACTTCGTGTCGATATTATGAGTTCAACTATTGAACTCCCGAATGAGGATATCAAAGGCAAGATCATTGGACGCGAAGGGCGTAACGTCCGCGCGTTTGAGCGCGCGACTGGTGTTGATGTACTCATCGATGACACCCCGGGGCATATCACCCTCTCCTCATTTGACCCTGTTCGTCGTGAAATAGCACGCGTAGCTCTCGAGATGCTCATGGGTGATGGCCGTATTCAGCCAGCAAAGATTGAGGAGGTTGTCGAGAAAGCTCGAAATGAAGTCGGCACCATCGTAAAGAAGATGGGTGAAAAAGCAGTATACGAAGCTGGAGTACCAAACCTCCATCCAGATCTAGTAAAAATACTTGGTCGTCTTCATTTCCGTACAAGCTACGGACAAAACGTGCTTTGGCATTCAGTTGAGATGGCGCACATTGCTGCTATCATTGCAGAAGAAGTTGGTGCAGATGTCGCTGTTGCTCGCGCTGGTGCACTCCTCCATGACATTGGAAAGACAGTGAGCCAGGAAGTACAAGGTACGCATGTCGAGATTGGTATTCGTATCCTTGAGAAGTACGGTGTTGATGAAAAGGTGATTCTCGCTATGCGTGCGCACCACGAGGAATACCCGTACGAAACACCAGAATCCATTATCGTGCAGGTGGCAGATGCTATTTCTGGCGGCCGCCCTGGCGCACGTCGAGATTCAATCGAAAATTACATCAAGCGCCTTGGTGAACTCGAGGATATTGCTACTGCAAAGGCAGGTGTCGAGAAGGCATTTGCAATCCAGGCAGGTCGCGAAGTACGAGTCATTGTAAGCCCCGATAAGGTAAGCGATGTTGAAGCGCACAATCTTGCACGAGAAATCGCCAAGGAAATTGAAACGAAGTTACGGTATCCTGGAGAGATTAAAGTGAATGTGATACGAGAATCCCGCGCCATCGAAATCGCACGCTAACACGTAGAATACCCATCAGATACTTTGTCACACTGCGAAAAAAGACCCTCGTCGTATACTAAATACGTCTCGGGTCTTTTTTCGTATATTCTTCGTCTCTGAAAGTTTTTTGCACGTGCTCCTTACGTCGTGAGAAACTACAACACGAAAACAGTTATCCGAACAGTGTATTGCGCACATGAAACCGTACTATATAATTATCTGAGCCATATTTTCTGGCATCAGTGCTCACGCACAACACGTTTATAAAACTCCTAGTTCACATACACTATGAATAAGGCAGATATCATCGATAAAGTTCAGGAAGCGGTCGGAGGCACACGCGCAGACGCAGAGCGCGCAGTCGAGACCATGATTGACGCTATCGCTGAGTCACTTAAGAAGGGCAAGGAAGTATCGATCGCAGGCCTTGGTATCTTCGCAACGAAGACACGCAACGCTCGCACAGGACGTAACCCACGCACTGGTGAGTCTATTGATATTCCTGCGATGCGCGTTCCAAAGTTCCGCGCAGCAAAGGCACTCAAGGATGCCGTGAAGTAATCTTCACTTCTCTTTTAACAAACGTCCGCACGATTGTGCGGACGTTTGTTATTTATACACAGTGCATCTCGTTTCACTCGTGTTATACTTTTTTCTGTAGCGGAGGTATTAACTCATTGGCTTCATGTACACCAATGAGACGCTATACATACAACGTGGGGAAACCCCCGGATATACATCCGCTATTTCCCATCACACAAAAGGACCCCGGCCGGGGTCCTTTTGCATATTAAAATGCCCGACCGAAGTCGGGCATTGGGTATGTACTCATGTCAGTTTTGAGTGAGCAGTTCGCTCACATCATCAGGAATACGACACTCTGATCCAATACCGACGAGCCCCGTGACATAATCCATCATCACAGCACTCGAAACGGTGCGTGCCGGCACGCTTCCCTCGTACGGAGCATCGAGAGCTTTTCGAAGCTCTCTCGACTCTTCGTCCGAAGAATGATGAACCTTTTCGATTTCACTGAGTTTCGAACGGTAGGTATTGGTGATGATTTCGCCTACCTCCTTTTTGATATGCCCGGAAGCAACTGCCGCATTGATACGAGAGATGACCTCCTCGACCCTACGGCACGCTTCTTCGTAATTTGTCATGCAATCACCTCCTTGTGATCGACTAAAATGAAGTATGCACGATGGGTGTTAGCCCTGTGGTTCACCAGTCCACAAACCAATGTGGTACTCGTGACTATGGCTTCTTGGTCGATACAATTCCTGTAAGACAAACGCACAGGGGTCAAAACTATTGCTCACAAGGAGCAGTCGCTGTTCAAGCTGAAGCGCTGACCGCTTCTTCTTGAGATCTTGCATCCGCAACCAGCAATTGTATCGGGCACGTACGTGATACCAGGACAGCTTCTCCTGCACATTCTGCACCCGTTCCATTTCTGCGTCGATACGACGAAAGATTTCCTGAATTACAAGTATCGGCATTTTTTCTCCAAATAGTGGATACTGTGAATGATCTAGACCAGAGAAACCATACCATGGGAACATCGTGAGTCAAGTGAGATAAAAAAACCGCCCTATGGGCGGTTTTGAACCAGGTTGAACCAGTTGTATGGGTAATAGAGCTCAACGCTCATACCTCCATTCAGATTAAGCGTCAGAGAGAGGAACGCGAGCCCTGACGGATGATGACTAAGGGTCACTCCTCGACTCAATTGAGCAGGAAGGCCTGTGCCAATCACATTTGCACGAACCCGGTACTGCTTCCCGATTTCTGGGAGTGGTACATTCCCAGGGATCTTGTTCGCTTCCCAAACCCTTTTCCAGAACTGGTGGAAGAGATTATCGGAAGTCCAGACACACCGGACTATCGCATTCGGTCGTGATGTTGCGAGTGAGAAATCACCCGGTCTCGATCTCATGGCATTCTCCTTGTGCTGGGACTTTTTAAGTATAGACCTGCTGCTTAGATTTCACAAAACAATTTCGGTGTACCGAGAGGAATCGGCGCAGCTCACTAGGTATTTTGAGCAAACTCAAAATACTAAGTGGCTCCTGCCCTGACTCGCCGACAAGCGCTCGCGTCCACTCGTCTTGTATACCGGCTCCGTCCTTCGATTCCTCTCGCTCGCTACAGATACGCAACAACGCCGACACTTTCGTGTCGGCGTTGGCGTTCTGTGCAGAAATACTGACCTTCGCTCGAACCTACTTTGAATCGCGAAGCGAGTAACTTGCGTGCTTCGCACGCGCCGAGCGCGTGGTGGCTTTGTACTTCTTCGTACGCTCCGCTCGCGTGGTGATGC
>JACCDG010613285.1_pt1 | contig 29434 bp, 22 predicted proteins | sample 7442471 | NCBI WGS metagenome assembly JACCDG01 (sample SAMN15323444, study PRJNA562643) | freshwater metagenome | isolation source: river surface water | place: USA:Blue River Watershed | collected 2017-08-17 | reverse complement strand
CTGCAACTGGCCTATGCCCGCACACAGGCCGCACGCAGCAACCTGGTGAGCACATTGGGTCTGGCTCCCACAGAAGACAGCACGTCCGAGCAAACACGTGACTGGAGCGCCGACGCTGATGCTGCGCAACGCTGCCCTGTTGTCGCCATGGACGTGAACACCACCAGCCGCGAAGACCTGGATGCTCGAGCCAACAAACTTGGCACACCAGTTGTCATCAGCACACCAGTCAAAGCAGCTGAAATCACCCCACAGCCCTTACCAGCGGCCCCGGCACCGACAGTGCAACCCGCAGAGGCCGCCACCATTCGTCTTCAAGAATGGGCTGCCGCCTGGATGTCCAAAAACGCAGACCTCTACTTCACCTACTACGGCAAAGACTTTGCCCCGGTCAAGTACACCTCCGCCAAGTGGATCAATGAGCGTCGCCGCCTGTTTGCCAAAACTGGACCGATCGACGTTCAACTGAGCAACGTCAAAGCAGTGGCCAAGGGCGAGACCGTGATCACCTCATTCACGCAAACCTACAAATCACCGCACTTTGCTGACAAAACCAAAAAGGCGCTGACCTGGAAGTTGATCAACAACAAGTGGGTGATCATCAAGGAAAGCAACCGCTGATCCAGTCATACCTTTCGTAAAGGCAACCCGTGCACATTGGTATCGTAGAAGACGACCCGGACCAACTGGACTTGCTTCAGTTATGGGCCGAGTCCGTCCCTCACACCAGCAAGGGTTACAGCAACGCGGCAGACTTCAAAGCGGCCCTTCAACAAGAGCCCTTTGATCTGCTGATGATTGACTGGGTGCTACCCGATTGCGAAGGGGTGGCCCTGCTTCAATGGATTCGGGCCCATGGGGTGGCAAATCCCCATCGTGGTCGTCACGGCCAGAGACGATGAAAAAACCGTTGTCTCGGCATTGGAGGCCGGGGCCGATGACTACCTCGTCAAACCGCCCAAACCGATGGAACTGGCCGCACGCGTGGCCGCACTGGGCCGGCGAGTTCGCTCACCACACACCGCCCCCACGGGCACCTCCGTCACGCTGGGTGATTACACGTACGACACGCAAAGGCAGTCCCTGTCTGTCAGGGGTGAGCCGGTCACGCTGACTCAAAAAGAGTTCGATCTGGCTGTGTACCTTCTGCAGTCACCAGGCAAGCTCGTTTCTCGCGATCACCTGCTCAACAAGATATGGGGCGTGCACACCGAGGTCGACACCCGCACGGTGGACACCCATGTCTGCCGAATCCGAAAAAAACTCCACCTTGATGGCCAATTCGGCTGGAAGCTCGTGTCCATCTACCGCATCGGCTATCGGTTCGATCGCGTCGACGTACCGGCCTGACGGTCTTTCATCATGTCGCAGTCATCGCCCTGCATGTCCTTCATGTGGGCGTCCATCGCCTCCTGCCGTTTTGCGGGGTCCTTGATGGCCGTGATCTTTTTCATTTCCTTGCAGTGCTTGCCCATGTGTTTGTGCATGGACATCCCTGTAGAGGCGGCACTTGCAGCGGCCTCTGCCGCTTTAGGCTGAGCCGAAGCTGCTGCGGCAGCGGCAGACGCGCGCACATCCGGATGGTGGGCCTTGTGGTCTTGTGGACGCGGTTGTGCCATGGCGGCCGTGGCGCAAAGAGCGATCAGCATTGCAGACACGCGCTTGAGGGTGATGTTCATCGCAGATCCTTTTGAATTGAAGAATGCCGCTCGTAGCCGGGCCATTGCCCCCTCGGGCCGAGCAGCATGGGTCAGCATACCCTCAACACCTGTGGTTCAGATGAACCGCACATTACAACTGCGTCATGTCCCGGCAAGAGCCCTGGCCACTATGGCGCCACCTTGCGCTTGAGGGCTTGTGCCAGCGGCAAGGGCAAATTGGGCAGCGAGCGCAACAACCAAGGCAACACCCGGCGCTTGACACCGCTCAGTGATTCCGGCACCAGGGCCTCGATCAGATGCGGCCCCGGTGTGGCCAGGGCGTATTCCAGCGCCTTGGTGAAGTCCTCTGCGGTGTTGGTGCGCACGGCGTGCACGCCCATACCCTGAGCCAGCTGGGCGAAATTCAAGCGCGGTCCGTTCAGGTCCAGTTGCGAGCGTGCTTTGACGCCGCCACTGTCGGCGCCCACTCGCTCCAGTTCCACGTTGAGCACGGAGTAGCTGGCATTGTTGAAGATGATGCTGACCACGTGCAGGTTTTCACGGGCCATGCTCCACAGCGCCTGGATGGTGTACATCGCCGTGCCGTCGCCGACCAGGGCGACCACCGGCCGGTCCGGACAGGCGACCGCTGCCCCAACGGCATTGGGCAAGCCTTGGCCAATGGCCCCGCCGGTCAGGGTGATCAGATCATGACGGGGGCAACCAGCCGTCATCGCGCCCAACATCAGACCCGAGGTGATCGCTTCGTCAATGAGGATGGCGTTTTCTGGCAGCAGATGGCCCACGGCCTTGCAAACCTTCGGCGCGGTCAGTTTGCCGCGCGGACGACCGGGCCGCACGGCAGCCTGCAGACGCGGTTGAGCCTGGGTTGCACCCAACGCCACAGCAAGCTTGACCAGGCTGGCCGTGGCGTCCTGGTCAGGGGTGGACAAAGTGTGAACGGTGCAGTTGTCAGGCACCAGGTAGCTGGGCTTACCGGGGTAGGCAAAGAAGGACACTGGCGCTTTGGCGTCAACCAGCACAAGGTGATCGAGATCCGCCAGTTGCACGCCGGCCATCTCGGCCAGATAGGCAATGCGTTCGACTGGGGGCAGACCGGCGCCGCGCGTCAGGCGCGTGGGGAACACCTCGGCCAACAGCCTCACGCCGGCCTGCGCCGCGACCTGAGCTGCAGCGAGCAGGCCCGGCTCACGCAGAGCACGCCCGCCCAGCAACAGGGCCGCCTTGCCGCCACGTCTAATCGCCTGAGCAATGGCCTGCACAACGGCGTCGTCAGCCGCCGCAGGGATGCCCAGAACGGGCATGGGACACGGCTGCGCGCCGTCGCCCCAGGATACGTCAGCCGGCAAGATCAGCGTGGCCACCTGGCCGGGCAAGCCATGCGCGGCCCGCACGGCGTCTACCGCGTCCTGCGCGAGCTGCTCGGTACGGGTACTGGTACGCACAAAACCGGGAGAGACATTGCGTGCCACAGTTTCAATGTCGGACTGCAACTGCGCGTCGTACTGCGTGTGCGTGGTCGCATGGTCCCCCACGATGTTGACCACCGGCACACGCCCCTTGCGGGCGTTGTGCAGGTTGGCCAACCCGTTGCCCAGGCCACAGCCCAGATGCAGCAAGGTGGCCGCCGGCTTATCGGCCATGCGGGCATAACCATCGGCGGCGCCCGTGGCCACGCCCTCAAACAGCGCCAGCACCGCACGCATTCTGGGCTCGCTGTCCAAGGCGGCAACGAAGTGCATCTCGCTCGTGCCAGGGTTGGTGAAACAGACCTCTATGCCGGCATCGGCCAGGGTTTGCAGCAGGGCTTGTGCTCCGTTCATGATGGATCCTGTCAGAGTCAGATAAAGAGATGTCCGGGGAAAGCGCTGAAAGTCATCGCCAATCCTCACGCAGCATGTCCGCCCCCTTTTCGCCCACCATGTAGCTGGGCGCCGTGGTGTTGCCGCCGGGAATGGTGGGAAAGATGGCGCTGTCGATCACCCGCAGGCCTTGCAAGCCATGCACCCGCAAGCGCGCGTCGACCACGCTGTCTTTGGCACTGCGCCCCATGCGGCAACTACTCGTCGGGTGGTAATTGGTGCCTGCCATGCTGCGGCAAAACTGCGCATAGTCCTCGTCCGTGCGGCAATGGGCGGTGCGCAGGTCACGCTTGACACGTCCGCGCAAGGTCGGCGTGTCAAACACCGTCAGCACCCGTCGCACGCCCTGCACCATGGTGCTGAGATCATCGGGGTGGGAGAAGTAGCGAAAGTCGATCACCGGGTCGTCCTGCCAGCGCGGGCTGGCCAGTTGCACACTGCCTCTGCTTTTGGGATGCAACAACAGCACATGCGTGGACATGCCATGCCTGGCGTACACCTTGCGGCCGTGTTCCATGGCCAGCACGACGACGAATTCGTACTGGATCTCGGGCATGGTTGCATCAGGGTCCAGGTTCATGAAGCCCGTGACCTCTGCAAAGTTGGTGGTGCACATGCCCCGCCGCTCCTTGCGCCAGCGTTGCATGGCCTGCCAGAAGGCGCGCACGCCAGTGGGCGAGATGCCCAACAGGTCCGGATCAGACGGAATATGGTGTCCCAGGATGACATCGAGATGGTCTTGCAGATGCTGACCCACCGCAGGCAGATGCGCAACAGTGGGAATGCCCAGATGCTGCAAGGCCGAACCATCGCCGACACCGGAGAGCTGCAAAAGCTTGGCCGACAGCAGGCCACCACTGGAGACGATGACCTCTTTGCGTGCGCGAATCTGGCGCTTGTGGCCCTGGTGGATCACCTCCACGCCGACGGCGCGTTGGCCCTCAAACAGGATGCGGGTGACCGGGCTTTCGCATTGCAGCTGCAAGTTGGGGCGTTGCCCCAGGTGCGGCAGGATGTAGGCTTGGCCCGCATGGTGGCGTTCTCCGCGTTTCATCATCACCTGCGTGGGGCGAAAGCCCTCCTGCGTCGCCCCGTTCAGGTCGGGGTTATAGGGCCAACCTGCCTCTTCGCAGGCTTGGCGCATGGTGGCATGGTAGGGGTTATCGGTGCGCAGTTCCTCCACCCACACGGGGCCACGGTTGCCGTGATAAGGGTCGGCATCACCGTTGAAGGTCTGGTTGTTCTCGCTTTTCTTGAAGTACGGCAGCACGTCGTGCCAGCCCCAACCCGGGTTGCCTTCCTGGGCCCAGCCGTCGTAGTCCAGCGGGTTGCCACGCATGTACATCAGCATGTTGATCGAGGTGCCGCCGCCCAATCCCCGCCCTAAGGGGTGGTAGGCACGCCGCCCATTCAACCCCGCATCGGGTTGGGTCGTGAACCCCCAGTTGTAGGCGCTGCGTTTGAGGCCATATACCAGCGACCCCAGCGCAGCGTTGCTGGCCAGCAGGCCTTTGCGCTGCCCCGGCCCTGCTTCCAACAACAGTACCTGATGGCGCGGGTCTTCGGACAGACGCGACGCCACAGCACAGCCCGAAGGCCCGGCGCCGACGACGATGAAGTCATGCGTATCTGGGGTCATCGTTCAACGTCCGCTAACAATGGAGCGTGCCGCCGCACGCGCCGTGAGAATGCACCCTGGCAGGAAAGTGCCTTCCAGCGAGCGCTTGCCACTGGCCCCGCCCCCGCCAAAACCGGCGGCTTCGCCCACACAGTACAGACCTTCGACCGCCTGGCCACTGGCGTCCAGAACTCGGCTTTGCAAATCGGTCTGCAAGCCACCCAAGCTCTTGCGCGTGATCAGTTGCATATGGATGGCAATGAACGGCCCGGCACCACGCTGCTGAAGGGGCGCCGGTTTGCACGTGCGCAAACGATCCGGTCCCCATTGGCGCGCATGCAGGATGCGGCGGATCTGGTCGTCGTTCTCCAGCTTGTTGCCGTTGGCGAAATTGGCGTCGAATGCGTCAACCGTGGCTTGCAGCCGGGTGGCGTCCACATCGTGCGAAGCGGTGAGCGCGTTCATCTTGGTGGCCAGTTCGGCCAAGGTGTCCGCCACCAGGAAATGCGGGCTTTCGTTTTGCATCTGCCGCACCAGGCGGTGGTTGCCCAATAGCATCTCTTTCAGGAAGGCCGGGAACTGCTTATCGCGGATGCGCTGGTTGTGCTCCGCACCCGAGATGGCGAACTCCTTGGCTGCAATGCGCCAGTTCAGCAAATGCCAGGTCCAAGGCTTTTCCTGCTGCGCCACGCGTTGGCACAACCAGTGGGTGTCAAAGCCCGTCACCAGCGGCTGAGGGCCGATGCGCCGGCCCGTGTGGTCCAGCCACAGCGCCGATTTGCAGGGAATGGTGGACAAGCCATGCCCCTCAAAGTGCGGGAACGGATGCGGAAAGCCGGCGGCGTAATTCCACATCTCACCCGCGTGGGTGATCTGCGCGCCCAGTTGTGCGGCTGCATGGTGATGCAGGCGCCCATCGGCAAAGGGGTGTGCGCCGTTCAGCATGGTCACAGGCATGGCGCGGTGCTGGGGCCAATTGGCACGGACCTCCTGATGGCCGCCGTTGATACCGCCCATGGCCATCACCACCACCGGCGCACGCAATGGCACTTCTTCGCCGCTGTTTTCGTTGATGGCCACCACACCACTGATGCGGCGGTTGTCATGTTCCAACTGTGTCACTCGGTGCCGGTTCAACAGTGTCAGGCGCCCACCTGCATTGGCCCGGTACAGCGCCGCAATCATGCGCCGTGTCAGCTCGCGTGAGGTGCCCCAGACCACGTGATAACGCGGCAAGCTGTTGCCCTCGCCATGCAAGCCACGCTCGACCCAGTTCACGGCCGGCATGAACTTCACCCCCTCCTGCGTGAGCCAGTCATAAACCCGGGACCGGGAGTGCTCTGCGTAGTCACGAGCCCAGGCTTGCGGCCAGACATCGTGGGGGGACAACTCGCCAAAGCGCAGCCAGTCGGCCAGCGCTCGCTCCGGGGTATCCGGGATCTTCATGCGCGCCTGAAGCGGCGTGCCCACCAGGGCCATCCCACCAAAGGCCCACAAGGCCAAGCCACCTAGACGCTCAGGCGTATCTCGGTCGACCAAAATGACGCGCTGACCGGCGCGCAGCAACTCCAAAGCGGTGACGATTCCCGCCAAACCGCCCCCCACCACCACGGCATCAGTTTGCAACGCTGCCATTGACCAACCTCCTGTGATGACCACGCCCCATTGGACTATCGGCGTCGTCTTGTTGGGCCTCACGATAGCTGATAGCATGACCCACGACTTGACTATCCAGGCCACACGACATGATGTTACAGGCCACCGTTTCCATAAGCTGGGTAAACACTGTGCTGGCCGCCGCCCAGCAGCAGGGCGTACCGCGCGATGCGCTGTTGGCCAAAGCCAGCATCGCTGTCGAAGAACTGCGCCTGGAGCGCTGGCCCATCGACCACATCACCAGGCTGTGGCGCGCTGCCGTGCAGTGCACAGAGGACGCAGGTTTTGGCCTCAAGGCGGGCGCCAGCGTCGGGCCCGCAAGCTTCAACGTCGTCAGCTACCTGCTGCAGTCCGCCTCCACGCTGCGCGAGGCATTGGTGCTGGTTCAGCAATACCAGCGCCTGATCAGCGACGGCGGCCGCTTTCAGACCATTGCCGGTCCGGACGCCTGCTGGGTGGTGTACCACCCGCGTCAAGGAACACTGGCCTTCAGCCCACACCAGATCGAAGCGGTGCTGGCTGCTGTGGTGGTGTTCGCGCGTTGGGTCACCGGCATGGCGCTGCGACCGCAGGCGGTGCAGTTCAGCCAGACGCAAGTCGGACCGCTGGCTGGCTACCGCGAGGTGTTTCGCTGCCCAGTAGAGTTTGAACAGGCCTTCAGCGGCGTGCTGATCAGTAACGCACTGCTCGACGCCCCTTTGCCCCAGGCCGACCGGCTATTGGCACAAATACACCACGAACACGCCCACGCGCGCTTGACCGCCCTGTCGACCGAAGCAGACCTGGCACAGACACTACGCGCGTGGATTGCGAGCCAACTGCAAGGCCACCAGCCTACCCGCGCCCAAGCGGCGGGCATGCTGGGCCTGACAGAGCGCACACTGGCACGGCGAATGCAGGCCCAGGGCTTGAGTTTTTCGGGTTTGCTTGACGAGGCTCGGCGCGAAGCGGCCTTGCGCGCACTGGCTCAGACACGCCGCTCTTTGTCGGAAATCAGCCAAACGCTTGGCTACGCCGAACCGAGCGTGTTCAATCGGGCCGTTCGGCGTTGGACGGGCTGCGCGCCCAGCGTGTGGCGCCACACGCAACACAAGATTCAGGCCGAGTCCACTGCAGAGGCGGTAGAGACAAAAAAATAGCGGCCCGAGAGCCGCTATTTTCCTTATTTACTGGCGGGAGGGTGTCGGTCACATCATGGGCTGCGAGGCGCATGGATGCTGGGTTTATGGGCGATTGAATTGGGACAAGCCCCCCAATAAGTCCCCCAGATTGGCTGGCTCGACAGCTTAACCTCTCACTTGACTTTGTACGTTAAAACACCGTACATTGACAGTGAAAGAGAGGTTCGCCATGTCCATCGATACCAGCCGCACCACCCGTGTTGAAGCCCGCATCGCTCCCGATGTGCTGGCCGTTGTCCGCCGTGCGGCGGAAATCGAAGGCCGCAGCCTGAGTGACTTCCTGGTCAGCGCCGCCCAGGAAGCCGCCCGCCGCACCATTGAGCAAGCGCAAATCATCCGCTTGTCCATCGATGAGCAGCAGCGCTTTGCATCATTGCTGCTGGATCCCCCTGCCCTGGCGCCAGCCATGAAGCGCGCGGCGCAAGCGCATGAAAAGCTGATCGTTTCCAAGCCGTGACGGGGACGTTTCGGATTGAGGTGCTTGCACCCGAGCATGACCGTTCGGGCTTTGCATGCGGCAGTGACCCGCTCGACCGCTACCTGCGAGAGCAAGCCTCGCAAGACATGCGCCGCCGCACCAGCGTCTGCTATGTCGCCATCGACTCCACGACAGATGCCATCGCCGGGTACTACACGCTGGCGGCTGGCAGCGTGCCCCTGACCGATGTGACCGAACAGATGGCCAAGAAGTTGCCCCGCTACCCCCTTGTACCTGTGGCGCGCCTTGGGCGCCTGGCGGTGAGCTTGAACTTTCAAAAGCGGCAACTTGGCGCGGCCTTGCTATGGGACGCCGGGCAGCATGCCATGCAAGCAGGCATGGGTGTCTTTGCCCTGGTTGTCGATGCCAAAGATGACGGCGCGGCAGCGTTCTATCAACATCATGGCTTCACGGCGCTGAGCAGCAATCCGTTGACATTGGTACTGCCAATCGCCACTCTGGCAAAGAAAAACCAAGTCAGAAAGAGCCAACATGACGGAGCGTGAACAGGCGGCAAACAACTCGACATTTGCGCCATTAGTGGGCCCGGTCCCAACACTCGTCCTCGCAGACGGAGCCATTCGGGTTGAGCGTGGCAACGAGCCATCAAAGCCAGATGAACTTTGGCATGGTCTAGCCGTTCAACCCGAAACTGGCGAGCAATTCACCTTATACGTCCGCATTGGGGAGCCCCGCGTGTTTAGAGCCTCCATCATTCGCTGATGGTCTTCGGGTCCGTCTGACTTGGCGACACCACGAGCCAAGTCGAGTTCGTATTTTCTGACGTTCAAGAAATCCACAGAACCACCCCCAAGAGCTTCTAGAAGACGACAGGCACCAAAGACAGCCAATCGTTTATCGGAGGTTTGTAGAGACTTCTTGATCTGCCGACCGTGAACACGAGTGTGCAGATAGTAGGCGGAAACCCGTAATTAGATGGGCAAACTGAGCATGACTGCTACCAAATTTGCTACTAAGCACAATGAAAAAAGCCTTCTAAGTGCTTGACTTAAAAGGCTTTTTTGACTTTGGCGGAGAGGGCGGGATTCGAACCCGCGGTGGGTATTAGCCCACACACGCTTTCCAGGCGTGCGACTTAAACCGCTCATCCACCTCTCCAGAGCCATCGATTATAGACTGACTTTTGATCAGTTCAGCGGAATTTTCTTCCCATCTTTGTAGGCATAAAGCGTCATAGCCGGGTTTTTCAACTCGCCATTGGGTTCAAACACCACCTTCGCCGTCACGCCCTGGTAGTCGGACTGCGCCAATTTGGGGCCGTAAACCTTGGGGTCAGCCGAATTGGCGCGCTTCATGGCGTCCACCAACACCATCGTGGCGTCATAGGTGTACGGGGCATAAACCTGGAACTGGCCTGGGAACTTGGCGTCATAACGAGCGCGCCATGTCTTGCCGTTAGGCAGTTTGTCCAACGATGCGCCACCCACGGCGCACACCACATTGGCCAAGGTCTTGGCGCCGCTGGACAAGTCCATCAGCTTGTCGGTGCAGATGCCATCGCCACCAAACAAGTAAACCTTGTTCAAGGCCAACTGCTGCATCTGGCGCAACATGGGGCCAGCTTGTGGGTCCATGCCACCAAAGAAGATGCCATCGGGCTTCTTGCTTTTGATCGAAGTCAGGATGGACATGAAGTCCACCGCTTTGTCATTGGTGTACTGCTGGCTGACCACTTCCATGCCCAGTTGCTTGGCTGTGCGGGCAAACACTTCGGCCACGCCTTTGCCGTAAGCTGTGCGGTCATCAATGATGGCCACCTTCTTGAGCTTGAGCGTGTCCTTGGCGTACTTGGCCAACCCAGCGCCCAATGCATTGTCATTGGCCAGCATGCGGTACACGCTCTTGTAGCCCAGCGTGGTCAGCTCAGGGTTGGTTGCAGACGGCGTGATCATCGGCAGGCCGCAGCTGTTGTAGATCTTGGCCGCAGGAATGGTCGTGCCAGAGTTCAAATGACCAATGACGCCGTTGACTTTGGCATCGCACAACTTCTGCGCGGCAGCGGTGCCCTGCTTGGGGTCGGCCGCATCATCCTCGGCAACCAGTTCAAACTTGACCTTTTTGCCGCCAATCACCACGCCCTGGGCGTTCAGCTCTTCAATCGCCAGACGGGCACCGTTTTCATTGTCGCGACCAAAGTGAGCTTGCGCGCCAGAGACCGGCGCAACGTGACCAATGCGGACGACTGCTTGAGCCTGCGCCAAGACAGGGAGGGTCATCACAGCAGCCGCTGCCGCAACCATCCAAGACTGACGAGTCAATTGATTGTTCATGTGTATACGATCCAACTGAAGTGAATGATGGGCGTCAGGACGAACGCCGTTTGGTCAATTCTTGTGCAACAGCTTGCGCCACCATCTGACGCAAACGCTGATTCAACTCTTGCTGCATGTCCCGCAAGAACTGGTCAGCCAAAGACTCCAACATCGGCGCCAAGCTGGCCGACAGGTTCTCGGTGATCTGATCCGTGAGGTTCTCACCCAGATCGGACACCAGGTCATGCGACTCTGCTGCAGCCACCACCATGCCCGCGTCAGACAGGTCTGGCGCATCCAGCAAGGCGTCGACAGAGGGCAGCACCTCTCCTTCTGCCACCACCTCTGTCAGAACAGCGATGTCATGGGCCAAAGGCGATTCGGACAGGACAGCTGGCACATCGGCGGCCACAAAGTCCGTCACCACGGCACCAGCATCACTGACGCTGGATTCAGGAATAGGCGTTTCTTCGACCACCTCAGTGAGGGTCGGAACATGCGCCGGGAATGGACGAGATGTGCTCATTCCTTCACCTCGTGCGGCTGGATCTGCCAACCCATCGATTCATACTGCTTCCATCGACGACGGCCTTGCTGGCGGTCATCTGGTTGAGTGGAGACAACTTCAAACAAGCGCGCATACCGATCCAGTGGCTGGGGGATGTCCCAACCCAGATTGACCAAGATCTGGCGCTCACCTGGGGCTGAAGCAGGGTCTGGCGTCAACCAGATTGGCGTAGGCCATTGCCGCTCGGGCACGGCTTTATCCGCCAGGGCCAACACGTGCGGCACAAACTCCAAGTCTTCAAACACCCAAAGCTGTTTATCCAGGGTTTTCAGCGTGGCGTCATCAGCAGTTACCACCACGCTGGCACCACTTCGATAGGCTTTACGCAACAGTCGGCACGCGTAGCCAATCTTGTCGGGCACCCCGTGGTGAAACTCAACCTTGCCCATGGAATCAGGCCGCCGCCTTTTTGGCTGCAACCTTACGAGCAGCAGCTTTCTTGGCCGGAGCTTTGGCTGCTACCTTGGATTCAGCCACAGGCAAAGGCGCCAAAGCATCCTTGCCTGCCGCAGCCTGGTTCAACACGAACTGCGTCAACAACGAAACAGGGCGGCCAGTACCGTTTTTAGCGCCACCGGACTTCCAGGCGGTGCCGGCGATGTCCAGGTGAGCCCAGCGATAGGCTTTGGTGAACTTGCTCAAGAACACGGCAGCGGTGATGGCGCCACCTTCGCGCCCACCCACGTTGGCCAGGTCAGCAAAGTTGCTCTTGAGTGACTCACCATACTCGTCGTCAATGGGCATGCGCCAAGCCGTGTCGCCGGACTTTTTGCCAGCGTCCAGCAAGGCATCCGCCAAAGCATCGTCCTTGGCGAACAGACCGCTGTGTTGCGCCCCCAAGGCCACGACACACGCACCTGTCAGCGTGGCAATGTCAACCACCACCGCAGGCTTGAAGCGTTCTGCATAGGTCAAGGCGTCGCACAGAATCAGGCGGCCTTCGGCATCCGTATTGAGGATCTCGATGGTTTGACCCGACATGCTGGTGACCACATCACCGGGCTTGACGGCTGAGCCGTTGGGCATGTTCTCGCAGGTGGGGATCAAACCGATCAGGTTGACCTTGGGCTTGAGTTCAGCCACAGCGCGGAAGGTGCCGAGCACACTGGCCGCACCACCCATGTCGTACTTCATCTCGTCCATGCCCGCACCGGGCTTGAGCGAGATACCGCCCGAGTCAAACGTGATGCCCTTGCCCACCAACACGATGGGCGCTTGCGCTTTAGCCGCGCCGTTGTAGCGCAGGATGATGAACTTGGGCGGCTGATCGGTGCCAGCAGACACGGACAGGAATGAGCCCATGCCGAGTTTGGCAATGGCGGCACGCTCCAGCACTTCCGCACCGATGTTCTTGAATTCTTTGGCCAGACGTTTGGCCTCTTGGCCCAGGAAGGTGGGCGTACAGATGTTGCCAGGCAGGTTGGCGCATTCGCGAGCCAAGGCCACACCAGCAGCCAGGCCCTGCCCTTGTGTCAGGCCCGCTTTGACGTCCGCCGCATCTTCAGCCGTGGTTGCCAAGGTGATTTTGGCCAATTTACCGGGCTTGGCAGCGCTGGGCTTGGTCTGACGGTAAACATAGGTCAGCTCGTTGACGGCCAACACCAGAGATTGAGCATGGTCAGCGCCAAGCTGATAGCCCGTACCGGCCGCAATCACGACTTGCGCCGTGCCCAACTCTTTGAGCACCCCCAAGCCCTTGGTCACAGCCGCCTTGAAGGCCTTCGGTGAGCCATCAGCCGCCACCGCCAGCGCCACACGCGCAGCCTTGACGCCTTGAGGGCGGTGAACGTAGAGGGTACGGCCTGCCTTGAGTTCAAAATCCTGACCTAACTGGGCATCCTTGATCAGGCTGTCCAGGGCGGGATCCTGCGTCTGAGCCTGCTCGGCAGACAAAACCAACAACAAAGAATCGGTAGTTGCGCTGGCCAGGTTGGAACCTTGTGCCACGATCGAGCGGAAGTCCATGTCATGCACGTCCATAATGGACGGTTAGATTTGATCCAGCCAATGTTATTCGATTCCTCCGTTCGCAAAGAGCTCTGGCGCAGTTTTATGGGCACGCTTGTCGTGCTTTTGACTGTGGTTTTGACCATGGTGCTCATCCGCGTCTTGAGCCAGGCTACGGTTGGCGCTTTTGCGCCTGCTGACGTGGGCCTGATCCTGAGCTACACCGTGATCGGGCAGTTGCCCGTGATGGTGGCGTTGTCGCTATTCGTGTCCGTCATCATGGTGCTCAATAGACTGTGGCGCGAGAGTGAAATGGTGGTCTGGCAAGCCAGTGGTGCGCGGCAATTCCACTTTCTGCGCCCCTTGCTGCGCATGGCCTGGCCAGTGTTGGCCGGAGTCGCCGTCCTGACCTTGGTTGCCCGCCCTTGGGGCCAAGAACAAAGTCAGCAGTTGAAAGCTCGTTTTGAGCGCCGTTCTGACATCGCACGCGTGGCTCCGGGTCAGTTTCAGGCCTCGGCCGATGGGCAGCGGGTGTTCTTCATCGACAGCCACAGCGATGGCGAGCGGACCGGCAAAAACGTCTTCATGGTGCTGTCGAGCAAGGGACAAGAGGCCATCATCACGGCCAAAGAAGGGGTCATCACCACCGAAAAGAACCAACGTTTTTTGGTGCTGACCGACGGAGAGCGCACACAAACGGACCTCGCAACGGGCGAGAAGGTCCTCTCTCGGTTCCAGGAAGCCAAAATTCTGGTGGGTGACGCGGCCGATGCTCAGTCAGCCAACCCGGAAGTCCGCGCGCTGCCAACCCTGGACCTGTTTTTGGCCGATGGCTTGCCCTACAAGGCAGAGCTGGCCTGGCGATTGGGCTTGATCTGGGCCTCTTTGAACATGGTGCTGGCCGGGCTCAGTCTGGCTGCAGGCAATGCACGTCGCAACAGCAGTTGGAACATGGTGTTTGCCTTGCTGACGTTTGTTGTTTACTTCAACCTGTTGACGTTGACGCAAACCTGGGTCGGTAAAGGCAAGCTCAGTTGGGGCGTCGCGCTTTTGGTCATACATGGCGGGTTGACACTGGCGGCCTTGGGCCTGATCTGGTGGCGAGATGGGGCATCGCTGCAACGCAAGCCCTTTATCCGTAAGGCGGGCCCTGTGTTGACCAATCTGATGAAAAAGGCCAACGGGGGGCGCTCATGAAAACCGTTCGCCGTTTGATCTATCGCCAAATTGGCACCCAGGTGGCCATGGTGATCGCCGGGTTTTCTGCGCTGATGTTCTTCATCGATTTCGTGGAAGAAATGCAGCGCGTTGGCAAAAATGGCTACACCTTGATGGATGCCTTCTGGGCATGCATCCTGGAGCAAGGCTGGCACCAATACGACTTGCTGCCCATCGCCCTGCTGATTGGTTCCGTGCTGGCCTTGGGCCGCATGGCACAAACGTCCGAGTTCACGATTTTGCGCACCGGTGGCCTGGGCCCTGGACGGGCACTGGGCCTGCTCGCCGGGTTGGGCGTCGTCGGTGCGGTGGCGGTTTTCGTGGTGGGTGACTGGATTGCCCCTTACACAGAGCACCGCCTGACCTTGCATCGAGCCAAAGCAGCAGCCGTACAAGGCATGAACTTAGGCAGAGGTGGCGCATGGTTGCGCGAGCGCCGAGAAGATCCCGCTGGCGCCGGCGCCCACAACATCACAGTCAACGTTGGTCAAGCCAATGGTCAAGGCCACTTGGGCCTGATCCGCATTTTTGAGTTTGATGCCAAGGGACGCCTTCTGAGGCGAATCAGCGCGGCTGGCGCTGACATCGAATCCGTGTCCAACAACAAAGGCATCACTGGCTCGATCTGGCATTTGACAGACGTCACCGATACCGTCTGGCACAACCAGGAAATGCTGTCCGAAGAAGCCGTGTTCAGGGCTGACCGCCTGATTTCCGAGACCAAACGCACGCAATTGGATTGGTTCAGCAGCCTGACACCGATGGTGGTCGCCGCATCGGTGCTGCCTCCCGATTCGATGTCCACCGCCACGCTGTGGCGCTACACGGAACACCTGTCCAACAACGCGCAGGCTGCCCAGCGCTACGAATTGGAGTTCTGGAAAAAAATCTTCTACCCACTGGCATGCCTGGTGATGGTGGGCCTGGCCTTGCCCTTTGCCTACCTCCATGCGCGCAGTGGGGGCATGAGCTTGAAGATTTTTGGCGGCATCATGGTTGGCATCAGCTTTGTGCTGGTCAACCACATCAGCAGCCATTTGGGCTTGCTGCATCAATGGCAACCCTGGATCGCGGCATTGGCGCCTAGCCTGATCTACCTGCTGCTATCCATGAGCGCCTTCATCTGGCTGGTTCGCTACCGGTAACACCATGAACACCTCTGGCATTTTGTTGTTCGCCCACGGCGCCCGTGATCCGGCTTGGGCTACACCGTTCAAAGCGGTGGAGTCCCGCCTCATCAAGCAGTCACCTGATACGCCAGTCAAGCTGGCGTTTCTGGAGTTCATGAGCCCCAGCATTTTGGAAGCTGGCGCTCAATTGGCTCAGGCGGCTTGCACACAAGTCACGGTGGTACCTTTGTTTTTGGGCGCTGGCGGCCATGTGCGCAAAGATCTGCCCCGCTTGCTGGACGAGTTGAGCACGCAATACCCGCAAATCAAATGGGTGCTGAGCCCCGCTGCAGGCGAAACCGAATTGCTGATCCAGGCATTGGCCGACTCGGCCCTGGCGCTGTCCAAGGGGCAGGCCACCTTGTTGGAAGGCTGAAGCCATGAACCTGCACCAGTTCCGCTTTGTGCAAGAGGCCGCTCGCCGTAACCTGAACCTCACGGAAACGGCCAAGGCCTTGCACACCTCACAACCCGGGATCTCCAAAGCGATTTTGGAACTGGAAGAGGAACTGGGCATTGACATCTTCGTGCGTCACGGTAAACGGTTGCGCCGCATCACCGAGCCGGGCCAAAAGGTGCTGGAGTCGATTGACCTGATCCTGCGCGAGGTGGGCAACCTCAAACGCATCGGTGACGAGTACGCCATGCAAGACGCGGGCACCTTGTCCATTGCCACCACACACACGCAGGCCCGTTATGTGTTGCCAGAGCCTGTGGCGGCCTTGCGCAAGAAGTATCCCAAGGTCGCCATCAGCCTGCACCAAGGCACACCAGAGCAAGTGGCGCAAATGGTGCTAGATGAAGTGGCCGACATCGGTTTGGCAACAGAGTCGCTGAGTGAATTCTCTGAACTGGTCACCCTGCCCGCTTATGAATGGCACCACGTGGTGGTCATGCCCGCTGCACACCCTTTGGCCCAGGTGCAGCGACTGACGCTGGAGCAACTGGCGGCCGAGCCCTTGATCTCGTATCACCCATCTTTCACAGGTCGCAAACGGATCGATCAAGCCTTTGCGCAACGAGGTCTACACCCGACCGTGGCGCTCGAAGCCATTGATGCGGACGTGATCAAAACCTATACGCGCTTGGGCCTGGGCATTGGCTTGGTGGCTGAAATGGCCGTCAAAGATGACCCAAGCATGCAAAGCAACAGCGACCTGGTCTGGCGCCCGGTTGGCCATTTGTTTGGGCCCAATCTGGCTCGCATTGCATTCAAGCGCGGCGCGTACCTGCGCCAGTTCGTCTTGTCATTTGCAGAGCTGATTTCAGATCGTTTGAGCAAAGCGATGATCTTGCAAGCCATCCGCAACCCGAACGACACCAGCTCCCCGGCATCGGCGGATTACGGTTTGTGATCAGCAGGCGGATTGACTGGATGCTTGACCGGCAGGTCCACAAACAGATCGTCCAACTCCAAATCCAGACTCAGGGTCGGGGCCAGATCTGGCAAAGCCTTCATCGGCAAGGTGGCCATCAAGGGTTCCAGATCGCCCTGCTTGGATGCTGGAGACGAGATCAACAGATCCACACCCGCATGACCGCCATCAGGCCGCTCTGACAGGTCCCGCAGTACGGCGTAGAGGAACAGCAACTCACGATAGGCTGGCAGGTCAAATGTGTAGGACTCGGCGTCCTGCCGCATCAAGGATCGCTCCAACACCTCCAGCGCACGGGCTGGATCTGCCCACAACGCCTGCAGGCGCTCGATGACACCGGGGTAGTCCTTGAGCTCATGCCCATGCGTCAGATCGGCATCCCACAAGGGTGCGTGAGCATTGAAGCGCAAGTTGAAATTCATCCGGGTGCGCTCATAGTCAGTGCGCATACCCAGGCGTCGGTAAATCTCCAGCAGCTTAAGGAACGGCATCGGGCTGGCCGATGTGGTGCCGCGTATGTAGCCTTCCAGCACATCAATGGCAGATTCGTCCTGACCCAGCACCAGGAAGAACTCTGCTTGCTGCTCCAAGTCAATCAGCTCGTCAACCGAGACGTCTCGCAGATGATCTTGACGGGCGACGGGCGCAGGCGCGGTTTTGGCCGGCGGCTGCTCGGCAAACTGAGCCAACACGTCAAAGCGAGGCGCTGTCGCGAGGTCGGGGTATGACGTGGCCGCCACTGGCATGGCCTGCGCCTCCAACTCGGCGTCCACTTCGGCCACGACATTCTGAATCTCAGGCAACAAGGAGGCCGTATCACCCAATTCGCTGGCAGGCGGGGCCGTGTCGTCAGGCACCTGAGACGTCAGCCATGCAGCTTGCTCTGACAAGGCTCGGCGCATGGCCCATTCACGCCACCCGATGAAACCCAGCAGCACCACGATCAAGGTACCCAGCACATAAACCAGACCATCGCCGTTGGATTGTTGTGCCAAGCGGCTTTGCAGCCCGGTGACAACTTCACTGGCCTTGGCACTGTCACGGGACAATGCATCGAGTTTGGACTCCACCTGCTCAAGGCGTTCTCGGTCGCGCGCCAATTCTTCTGGCGAGGCGTTCATGGCATGCCAGATGGCCGCAGCCGATCGACGGCGCTGCATCAATTCGGGTGACGAGGCCGCATCGTCCTGAGCCGGCACCGTCATGCCCGAAGTCATTTGCAACTCTGGGTTGACCACTGCGTCTGTAGCGACCGGATCAACGACCAAGCGGGCTCCTTGCGCAACCGCACGCCCACTGGTTGTTTTGGCTGGATCTTTAGCCCGCTTCGGGGTGGTGTTTTGTTTGGCAGACGCACGTCCAGAAAGGGACAAGCTGGGCACTTTGCTGCCCAGCTTCGACGACTGAGAAACCGGGTCATGAACGACCTGAACGCCATCCAACGCAGGTAAAGGCGTCGCAGCCACGCGTTCGGCATCCGACTTGGTCGGGGCATGCCCCTGAGACGAGGACACCACAGGTTCGTTCAAATCAGGCGGGTCGACCAGGGTGACCAACTTGCGGGTCAGTCGAGTTTGGCAACCGGCCACCACGTAAACGGTCACAACAGGCTCATTGATCAGCGTTGTGGTGCGGATCTGGATCACCGCTTCGGGCGTGCGCCCCACAGGTGCGGGCGAGGTTTTGAGCTGCGTTTGAATGGCTGCGGATGGCAACTTGTCGTCGCCAAAATACACGTCTGCCTTGATGCACTCGGGGCTGAGGTCTTCACCTGGCTCCAGGCGCACAGGGACCGACACCGTCAGGGTGTCTCCCAAAATTGCGCGACTGACTGGGCGACCGAGACCCATGCCGAAGGAGGTACCTGACACCATCCAAAGCATCAAGCCGGCAAGAACCGCAGCCGAGCCCCTCTTGAACTTATTCATGTAGGTGCATCATTGGCCTTTGATTTTGACTCTAGCATGTCGCCATTCGATTCCATCTGGCGGGAAGCACCTCGGAAACCCGCCAATTTGTGCTTGCTTTACACACCACTGGCATGACCACTGAACTGTTGACCGAACGTCACGGCGCCACGCTGCTGATCACCCTGTCTGGCCCCGCCACCCGCAATGCCCTGAGCACCCAGGTTTTTGCCGCCGGCATTGAAACCTTGAACATGGCCGAATCCAATCCGGACGTGGGCGCCGTGGTGTTGACAGGCGCAGGCGGCCACTTCTGCTCAGGCGCAGATTTGCAGCATTTTTTGAAGAATAAGCACAACTTGAGCGCACAAGGCGCCCAGATCGATGCTTTTAACCAATGGATCGAAGCACTTCGCAGCTTCCCCAAGCCGGTGATCGCTGCCGTCGAAGGCTTGGCTGCAGGCAGCGGTTTGGCCTTGGTCATGGCTTGCGATCTGGTCGTGGCCGCCGAAACAGCCCGGTTCAGCGCTCACCCGCAACAAACACCCCTGACACCCGACGGTGGCTTGAGCCACACGCTGGTTCAAGCCTTGGGGCGTGCGCGTGCGCTGGAAGTGCTGTGGCAGGGCTCGCCCCTCTCAGCGCAGCAATGGCATCAATGGGGGGCTGCGCAAAAACTGGTGCCAGGCGGCACCGCCGTGCAGGCAGCCATTGAATGGGGGGAAGACTTGGCTCGCCTACCCGCCAGTGTGGTCAGCAGCATCAAGGAGCTGGTCAACGATGCGCCGCATCAATCCCTGCGGGCGCAGATGACGGCAGAAAAGCAGCACGCATTGATCAATCTGGCACAGGGCCAGGTTCCCGGCCACAGCGCAGACTGACGCACCTGCACTGCCGCCACAGCAGCCACCACGTCAAGCGGCGGTTTGCAAGGCCGTTTCACGCAAACGTTGCGTGGCCAGATCAAACAAGTCGCCCACCAGTTTGAGTTGGGCGGGTTCAATGTCATCGCCAGCCATGCGAAGTGTCAACATGCCCCGGTTGACGGTGAGGATGGCCATCAAGGCATCGGTCCACCAACTTTCAGCCGCTTCTTCAAACGCGGCGATCAACTTGGGGTCCAACCACAATTGCGACACTTCGACCGAGTTGGACAAAATCACAAAACGCTTGGCCAGTACGGGTGATTGCGGCGTATCGACCTGCGGATGCATGGCCAGCCAACGCATTTCGTCTGGCAAGCTGTTGTCGATCTGGGTTTGCATGTCATTGGTGTAGCGGCTGAACACGTCGGTCTCCAGCAACTGAGCCAAAGACCGCGTCAACATCACCAACTGAACATCGTGAGGCATGCCGCTTTCACCCCGAAAGCGCAACTCTTGCCCATGCAAATACAGCGGACGCTGAGTGTTGCCCCATTCTGCACGCCAGCCACGGGTTGTTTCCACCACGTACCCTGGCGAACGACCAGTGACGCGCTTGAACTGGTGCCCTTCACCCTTGGCCCAAGCAGATAACACGCCGCCCTGATCGACAACCTTTGGGCCAACCCCGATCATGCGTTTAATGGCTGAAAACATGGTGCGCCTACCTGTCCCTGTCATCACTTTATGGATGAATCATCATAAGTGAGTTCGTCCGGCTTGGCTGCATGGTTAAAACGCTCGTATCCCGCTCAAATGAAATCACCGGCACAAGGCCGGTGACAAAAGGCAAATCAAACCGCTGGTAACGAGATCAGTGAGCCCACAACCAGATCTTGGTGCCTTGCATGTCCAAATTCCGGATCTCCAGAGAGCCGTAAGACTTGGTGCTATTCCCGTTGGTGATGGACGCGATCTTGATGGTCGGCGACAGGCGATGGTCCAACTTGGCGTTTGGAAACGCGAACTGAACCACGTCAGACACGAAGTCATAAATTTCAGCGCCTGTGCGCGCACCGAAGGCGTCGTATGTGCCGCCCAGCAGTTTCACAGACTCAGATCTCGACTTTGAGCCAACGTACTGCTTCATGGTGTCATTGGTCAATTCAACGATCGTGTAGGCATCCAGGATATCAATGGTCTGCACAAACAGGCCTTTGATGGAGATGTTGTTGAACGCGACCGAGCCACCATCTACATCGGTATCGGTCCAAGTAAACGCACCGATATTGATGTTCAAGTCGCCACCCAATGTGACACCGTCTTGAGCGGTTACCGCACTCAACTCGCTGTCATCGACCGCTTGAACGGCATGGGCCGACATGGCCAATAAAGACACAACCCCCGCAGCGACGACGCTGACAAATTTCTGCATGGCTCTCTCCAGTTTCATCAAGTTTTTATGTTTGCCTTGAAGGCCCTCAAACTGTATGAAAGGAAGCCAATACCATTGATATGGTTAACCTCAACTAACCTGAACGTCAGGGTTTATTTTGCGCTATGCAAAATGAAATAAGTGGCCTGCCCGGAGGGACTCGAACCCTTATATGAGGTGAAAAGCATTCATAGACTTCGATGTGAGTGAGTAGTCGTAGGGAAAACCAAAGTTCAAAAGCATGCAACTGGTTGCGTATTTGCCCCAGCCCGTTGAGACCGCCAGTGTCAACTAGGCAATGGCCCCTCTACCAGACTCGCGCGACGCCGTTCATAAAGGAAAAGCGAATCTCCTTATCGCTACGGGTGGTCAGCAACGATGCAAGCCGTGCTCGAATGGTCGATCCTGATCGCATCGGTCGTAACAGTGTGGGTGTTCGTGCCGCTCGGCGCTTGAATCAAAAGGAAAAACGCCACCTCGTTGCCAAGGTGGCGTCCGGGATTGGATCGCCAGGAGCCGGTCGCCCTGCTCCCGTGTCGTTCAGTCTTTAGAACTGAACCCCGATCTTTTTGGTCGATCCATCGGCTTGCGGCACGTTGACGACGATGTTCAGGCCACCTGTGTAGTCTGCGGGTGGTTGACCCGACAGGCTACCCGTCTTGGCATCGAACTGCACCCAGTCTGGCAAAGGTGATCCATCGGGTTGCACAGCCTTGACTTCCTTGCCTGCAGGCACATTGCCAGGCACTGGCACCGAGGCTTTCAAGGAACCATCGGTTTGCACGCTGCCGCGCAGGGTCATGCTTACGCCCGGGATGGGGCTGCTGGGCTTGACGCCAGAACGCACCGTTGTGCCACCAGCAGCCTGGATGTCGGTCTTGGTGCTGTCAGCGCTGGCCGAGAAGGTCAGGCTGCTGAGCTTGCCGCCGTTTTCCTTTTCAATTTCCGGGCCTTCGTCAGCCTTGCCTTCTGCCTTGCCATCTTCGCCTTCGGCGTGCTTGGCGTCAGCAGACTTGTCGTCGGCCTTCACATCGGACTTGGCTTCCGACTTGCTGTCGGAAGCATGATCGGCTTTCTTGTCCGCTGCATCACCCTTGCCTGCGTCTGCCTTGGTATCGGCGGCATGGTCATCTGCTTTGGGCTCAGGCACCGATCCTGTGGTTTCCTTGGTGCTGGTGCTGCCACTCACGCCAAAACCGAATCCCACTGACGAGCTGGTAGCCGAGGTCTTGTTGACCTTGCCAGCAGCCGAGATGTCGGCGCTGCCATCGGTCTGCATTTGCGTGCCCTGCAGGTTGACATTGCCGCCAGAGGCCACTTGGATGCCGCCTGCACCAGCCTGAACCGTCGAGCCCTTTTGTTGGTTAGACGAACCCACGCCGAACTCCAGGCTGCCGGAGGCTTCTTTGGTCTTGCTGGTCTCGGCTTCGCCGGTCTTGTCCTCATCGCTCAAAGCGCGTGTGGTGGACTTGCCCTTCGAGCCGCTCAACTCCAGCCCCAGCGACACATCGGTGCTGGTGCTTTCAGCGGCCTTGAAGTTGACATCGCCGCCCGCCACCACTTGCGCGCTGTTGCCAGCGGCCAGGTCGGTGCCCACGAAGGTGGTGTTGCCACCGGAAGCGACTGTCAGGTTGTTGCCCGCCTTGATGCTGCCTGTGACAGCTTCAGAGCTGCTGCTGTGGCCTACACCCACGCCCAGGCTGCCTTCGGTCTTGCTGGACTCGGTCTTGGTCTGCTTGCTCTTGAGCTGGTTCTCTTCTTCGCCGCTGCTGTGGCCCAGGCCCACATTCACAGACACGGAGTTGGACGTGTACTCGTTGCGCGCTTCCTTGACGTCGATGTTGCCACCGGCGGCCAGCTGTGCATCACGCCCGGCTTCAATGTTGGCGCCCTCGATGGTCATGTTGCGGCCGGCCGTGATGTTCAGCGAACCGCCCGAAGCAAGATTGGACACAACCGCTTGCGAGCCCTGTTCGCTGGCGTGGTTCACGCCCACGTTCAGGTTGGCGCTACCTTCGTCCTTGTCAAAGCCGGCGGACACGTCCACCGATTTCGATGTGGATTGGAAAGAGTTGCGTGCAGCATCGATCTTGACGTCGCCGCCGGCGGTGATGTTGGTGTCACCCGCCACCTTGGCTTGCGTGCCTTCCAGGCGCGTGTCTCCCTTGGTGTTGATGTTCAAGCCACCAGCCGAGTTGATCGAACCCACCACCGCATTGGTGCCCGAGCTGCTGGCGCTGGCCACATTGGTGCTGGCGTTGGCCTTGGCATCGATGTCCGCGCCCACGCCCACGGTGGCTTCCACCTTCATCGACGCGTTCACGGCCAAGGAGTCGCTCGACTTCTCGAACGTGTCCTTCGCAGCCTTGAAGTCCAAGCTGTCGGCGGTGATGTCCACGCCGCCTTGGCCTGCATTCAGGTTGGTGCCTTCCAGCGTGGTCTTGCCAGTGGTGTTGATCTTGATCTTGTTGCCCGAGATGTTGGATGTGACAGCGGTGGTCGATTTCTCGTTGCTGTTTTCCTTACCGTAGCCTGCTTCGGCTTCGATGCCCATCTTGATGCCGGCGCCCGCTTCAGCATTAGCGCTGGCACCGTCTTCAGACGAAGCCTTGGCCGACGCGTCAGCCGAGGCACCCACGCCGAACTTGGTCGCCATGCGGGCCGAGATCGATTCGCTGGAAGACGATGTCTCTTCGGTATTGCGTGCGGCCTGCACCTCCAACTCGGACGCGCTCAGGTTGACGTCGCCACCCGCATCGATGTTGGTGCCTTGCAGCACGGTCTTCTCTTTGGACTGGCTGTTGACGTTGCCGCCTGCCTTGATGTTGGACACGACCGCTTGAGTGCTGCGCGAGCTTTCAGACGAAACGTTGCGCTCCATCGAGACTTCCAGACCCACCACCGCTTCGGCCCCAGCCGATGCGCTGGCACCGGCTTCGGCCTTGGCTTCACCCTTGGGCGAGCCCGTGCCGGCACTGCCTTCAGCACTGGCGCTGGCATGGGCCTTGGCTTCGGCCTCGGCACCTGCGCTGGCGTACACACCGATGCGTGCCGTGGTTTCTTCGTTCGTGGTGCGAGAGAACTGGCTGTTCTCAGCCGCCAGGCTTTCGATGCGGTTGGCGCTTTGATTGAAGTCGCCTGCCGCTTCGATGTTGGTGCCCACATCACGAATCGTGCCTTCGGCCGTGCGGGTGATGCTGCCACCCTTCGAGATGATCGCCGACGTCACCGCGGTGGACGAACCTTGCTCGGTGGTCGAACGAGTGTCCTTGGCCTGGATGCCCACGCCGATCTTGGCTTCGGTCGAGGCGCCGGCGCTGGCGCCCGCTTCGGCGTTCACGCTGCCGCTGGCTCCGGCCCCCAGACCCTTGGCACCGGCACTGCCTTCAGCCTTGGCACTGGCGTTGGCTTGCGCATTGGCCTGTGCATTGGCACCGGCATCCAGATACAGGCCCAGACGCGAGGTGCTGGTGCTTTCCTTGGAGTAGTCGATGTCTTGCGCAGCCTCGAAGCTCATGTCCTTGGCCTTGAGATCGATGTCACCTTCTGCTTCGATGGTCGAGCCCACCGTGCGCAGCTTGTCTTCGACATTGATCTTCATGTTGCCACCGGAGCGGATGGCCGATCCGGTGTTGGTGACCTTGAGCGATTCGCTTTCCTTGGTGTCGATGCGCAGCACGTCCACCGTGTTGTTGCTGCTGGCGCTGGCCTGTGCATTGGCCTGGGCGCTGGCGCTGCCTTCAGCCGATGCATTGGCACCCGCCGATTGGCCGGAGCGCGATGCATCCGCATTGGCACCGGCTTGGCCGCCAGCTTGTGCCGAAGCAGAAGCGCTGGCATCGGCCTTGTTTTCGGTCGTGGCGTACAGACCCAGGCGTGTCGTGGTGCTGCTGAAAGAATGCTGCTCGATGTTTTGAGCTGCCAGCAGGTCCACGCTCTTGGCGTTCAGGTCCACATCGCCGCCCGCGTTCAGCTCAGAGCCTTGCAGGGTGACGTTGTTCTTGGCGTTGATCTTGACGTTGCCGCCCAGGTTCAACTGCGAGCCCACGCTGCGTTGCGACAGCGAGGATTCGGTGGTTGTGGTGGTCTTGGCCAGCGTCACGCCAGCCGAGTCGGAGTGGCTGGCACCGGCACCAGCCGATGCGCCGGCACTGGCGCTGCCAGACACCGATGCAGATGCGGATGCATCACCGCCACCTGCACTGGCTTGCGCGCCCTTGCTGGTGCCAGATTCGCTGCCAGAGCTGCTACCTGAATAGGAATCGCTCTTGGCACCATCGCCCACGTTTTCGATCTGCAAGAAGCTGGTCGTCTTGGTGGTGCTGGTCGTGCGGTCCACATCCTTGCCGGCCAACACCTTCACATCGGTCGCGGTGATCGAGGTGTCGCCACCCACGTTCACGTTCGAGCCTTGCACCGTCATGGTCTGGCCAGCCGTCAGGTCGGCATTGCCGCCCACGTTGAAGCTGGAGCCCACATTGCGGCTGGAGAAGGAATTGGTCGTGGTCTCGGTCGTGCCATACAGGCCACCGCCCACGCCCATGCCGGCCATTTGCGACTTGCTGTCGGTCGTGACCGTGTTTTCACGGGCGATGACGTTGAAGTTTTTGCCCGCATCGACCTTGGCGTCGCCGCCCACGTTCACGTCAGTACCCGCAAAGGTGATGTCGTTCTTGGCTTGAGCCGTCAGGTTGCCGCCAACGGTCAGGCCCGATTTGATCTGGGTCGTCGTGCTGGTCGTGGTCGTTTCCGTGCCCACGGCGGCGCCTTCGCTGATCAGGCGTGTGCTGCGGGTCGAGGTCTTGTCTTCGATGGTGTCGAAGGTGATGTTGTTGCCAGCGACCAGCGTGGCATCGCCACCCGCGGCCATCTGCGCACCACGGTTCACGATGTCGTTCTTTGCATCCAGGGCCAGGTTGCCGGTGGCGGTGATGCCAGCCGTCTTGCCGATCGTGGTCTGCATATTGCCGACATCGCCGGATGTCTGCGCAAAGGTTTCGTTCTTGATGCTGCCTTCGGTCGAGGTCAGCGACACGTCACCGCCCTTGATGTTGCCCGACAGGTTGGTGATGTCGCCCTTGGAGGCAATGGTCACGCTGTCTTTGCCGGCAATGGTGCCGCCGGCATTCATCATATCGGTCACGTCCATGGTGACCTTGTCAGCCGCAATGACAGCACCCTTGTCGATGGATGCAAGCGTGCTGGGTGCCAGGTAGACCACAGGGGCCAAGACCTTTTGGCCCTCCACTTCCACCTCGACCATCCAGACGATGTTTTCTTTCAGGTTGGCGATCTGATCAGGCGACAAGGGCGAGCCATAAGCCAAGCCCAAGTCTTTGGCCTGGTCGGCCGCGTTTTCCATCAAATTCTTGTAGACATCTGCTGCATTGGCTTGGCCATTGAGCATGCTGCTACCGGTCTGCTCGATCAGCTGCTGCTTGACCAGATAGGCTTCGTAGCTGCCATCGCCCAAACGCTTTTGCGTGGTGTTGATGTCAACACCAATCTTGCCTGCCAGGAAATCCGAATCGATGCTGGAGCCAGCCGATGTGAACAGCGGGTTCGATTCAACCAGATAGCGCGATGCAGGGTCGCGCGAGGTCACGAAGTAACCGTTCGGGTTGCTGGGCAAAGTCAGCGTCAAACCTGGGAAGGCCGAGGCTGCAGTGCCCGACACGCTGCGTGTCGAGGGCGTACCAGGTGCGGACGCATGGCCGGTCAAGACCGGGCCATTGTTCTGCAAGCTCACGCCGCTGATGTTGACCGAGCCCACAGCGCGGATGCTGGCACCCACATTGTCAGAGGCAGGAGCGGAGGTTGGCCAGAAGTTGACGGCCGAAGCAGACTTGCTGGTGGTAGGGCCAGACCAGTCGTCACTGTACGTCAGTGGGCCCAGGGCGATGTAGTGCACATCGTGGCTGGTCACGCGGGTGTAGTCCTCGCGTGACAGCGTCAGCGCATCGTTCACAAATGTGGCGCCAGACCTGGTGGTTGTGATGTTGACTTGGTTGCCTTCGATCACGCCACCCAGGTTCTTGCCCGTGGTGAAGTCCTGCAAAGTGATGGTGCCAACAGCCTTCAACTCAGGCTTCAGGATGGGCGTGCCGCCTGAGAAGTATTGAGAGCGATGCCAGGTCTCGGTGTAGGTCGTGCTTTCGTATTTATCCGGGAAGCTGTAGTACGAGCCTGGACCACCCACATCCAGGTTGTAGTCCAAGCCTTGCGAGCTGCTGGATGTGCTGTTGGATGCGCCGGACATGTCCGCCCCACTCCACACACGCGTGTCGCCGCCCTGCACCTGGTTCAAGATCGTATTGGCCGTGACAGTGATGTCATGGCCCGCATTGATCTGGCTGCTGTTGATGACGGTGTCGGCCGTGAAGGTGATGTCATGGCCTGCGTTGACCGTGGCCGTGGTGTCCAGCACCTGCTTGGTCGAATACAGGTTGCCAGCTGTGCTGCGGCCCGAATCTTTGTCGGGGGCGCCATTGCGGTTACCCAACAACTGGTCGGTCACCGTGTGATAGGTGATGTAGTTCTGGATCTGGCCCGATGTGGCCGTGGCCGTGATGTCGTGGCCCGCATACAGTGCACCATAATTGACGATGTTGCCGGTGGTGGCCGTCAGGTTCAAATCATGGTTGGCACCCCACAAGCCGGTGGTGTTGTTGACCATGGATGGCGCGGTGATGCTCAGGTCATTGCCCGAGAACACGGTGGCGATGTTGCCGCCGCCATCGTTGTAGGCCGCGCTCAGTGTCACGTTGGTGGCGCCTGTGCCCGACATCGAACCCAGCACAGCCGCGCTGGTGATGTTTTGCTTGATCGTACGCGCGACGATGGTCAGGTCATAGCCTGCTTGCACCAAAGCGCGGTTCGTCAAGTCTTGCGTCAGGGTCAGGCTGGATGCCAGGTCCGTGTCGCTGGCGGTCGAGCTGGTCGCGGCCAGGGTCTTTGCTCCCGTGTCCGTCTGGATGAAATTGCGCGCGGTGATCTGTGTACCGCCTGTGGATTGCAACAAGCCGTGGTTGGTCAAGTCGCCCGAGCCCAGGTTGTAGACCACCTTGCCGGCGCTCAGGATCTTGCCCGTCGTTTGGTTCACGACGTTGCCCGTGGTGGTCACGGTATCGTTGCTGCTTTGCGTGCGCTCGGTCGACAGGATGATGTTGCCGCTGTTGTCGATGGTGCCCGAGTGGACGCTGCCCTGGTTCTTCGCCTGGATGCTGCCGGTGTTGGTGAAGGCCACGCCAGCGGTGATGTCCATCGAACCATTGGTCGATTGAATGCCCTGGCCATCGCCATTGCCCACCGTCAGGCTCTGATGCGAATCGATGGTCAGCACGTCGACGGTTTGCACCTGGGCCTTGCCCAGATCGATGTCGCCCGTGCGCGAACGCAGTGTCAGGTCGTCGCCTGCGCCGAATTGGGTGCCCGCTACCGTGGCGGTGATGGCACCAGCTTCGATCTGCAAATCTTGCTTCACGGCCCAGTTGGTCTCGGCAATGTCCGCCAAGCCGGTCACATCGGCCGTCAGGTTGCGCACGGCAAAGCGTTGGTTGTTGCCTTGCTGTGGGTCGGTGCTGCTGCGATCTTTCAGCGAGCCCAATGTCAGTGTGGCATCGCGGCCGGCGTAAAGCTGGCCACCGCTCATCCACATCTGACCTGCCGCGTTCACGGTCAGGTCACGCGTGGCGGTCAACGCCGAGTTTTCCATGTTCAAGGCCGCATCGGTCAGCACGCCGGTCGATGGGTCGGCCGTGCTGGTGGCCGGCGTTGTGACCATGGCGTCGCGCGCTGCGGTGATCTTGCCAAGCAACCGGATCTGGCCATTGGCCGTCAGTTGGAAGTCGCCAATGTTGGTGGCCACGTCATTGCGCATGCGCACACCGGCACCCACTTCGCTCGACACCAGTCGGATGCTGTCGGCGTACATGCCACCCAAGGCACCTGCGTCAATCGTCCAGGTGGGCACTGCGCCCTCGCCTGTCACCGCGCTGGAGCCGGTCACGTTGAATGAGCCGTCCAAGGTGTAGGCCTGCGCGCCGGCACGCACTTCCAATTGCTTGGCGTTGATGGGGCCATCCACCGTCAAGGTGCGGCTGAACAGGTTCAGCAGCGGCACGGCGTCGTTGCCACTTTGCCCTGCAACACCTTGGGTATTGATGCCCGCGCCCACAATGGCGATGTCGCCACGTGTCACGGTCAGGCCGGTCAGCATGCCG
>JACCDG011205169.1_pt1 | contig 29450 bp, 27 predicted proteins | sample 7442471 | NCBI WGS metagenome assembly JACCDG01 (sample SAMN15323444, study PRJNA562643) | freshwater metagenome | isolation source: river surface water | place: USA:Blue River Watershed | collected 2017-08-17 | reverse complement strand
GGGTCTCTAGGGCCAGTACTAAGGAAAATACCCATTATATAAATATGGAGTACACCAGGGGTAATTTTGAAAAAATTTTCAGAGAAAATAACTTCGAATGTGTTTTTTTATTGGGAAGATTTGCCCATATAGGACTTAGTCCCCTCAAATCCCTAGTCAATCAACTTGGCAGTCAAATATCGGGTATAAAAAATCTTTTAGATTTATGCCCAAAGTTTAAGGTAAAAAAAATAATAGTCTTAAGTACCTACCACGTTTATGGAGCCTTCCCAGACAATCCCCATTTTATTAATGAAGAAACCCCTCTAAAAGCTGATCTGGCACATCCAGAAGTTAGGGATGTGGTTGAAATGGATAAAATCGCGGCCATGTGGAAAAACTCCCATCCCGAAGTTGAAACCACTATCTTAAGACCATGTAATCTTATAGGACCTCGAATTCAAAATGCGATTACACAATATCTCCGTTTAAAAAATGCACCGGTTCCAATCGACTTTAATCCAAATATTCAATTTATTCATGAACTCGACTTTTTAGATATCTTAATGTTAGCCGTCACAAAATTACCCCCAGATATCTATAATGTGGCCACAGATGAGTTCATTTCCTTAAGGGAGGCAAAGAAATTGGTTGGTCTTCCCACAATACCTATTCCTCTTTTTTTATTTATACCTGCGACCAAACTCCTCAAAAAGACCCTATGGAGCATTCCTGATTACCTTGTTGATTATATTAAATTCCCCTGCATCATTGATAATTCCAAGCTTAAAAAGGCCCTTGGAAACATAGACTTCAAACATTCCATCCATGAATCACTTAAAAATCTTTAAAGATTGACAGAATTTTCGCACTTTTTTAATATGGCCCATTCCTAAAGGTTGGCCCGGGTGGCGAAACGGTAGACGCAGCGGATTCAAAATCCGCCGATGGCAACATTGTGCGAGTTCAAGTCTCGCCTCGGGCACCAATTATTAATCAGCAACCTCAATCCAAATCTCATTGCGACGAAGAAACCAAATCATAAAAGGAGAGTTATACCTCGCCAGAATAGGTTCTCCGACAGTTTTGACACCATTTTTTTTAAGCTCGGAAAGAAATTCTTCAAGCTTTTCTTTGTACCGAGACTCAGACCATGAACCAGAATATCTATACACTGAAACTCTTCGCGGCGGAATCTCACGGATATTAACCCGCTTATCATTTGGTTCAGGAATATTTTGTAAATTAAATTTTTCCGGCATGGTAAATTGAACCAAAAAACCATCCGAAGTTTTTAACTGATTTACCGGGGCGGTCATTGCAATTTTTTCTGAGGGAGATTGTTGTGTCACAGGGGCGGTCATCTCAACTTTAATTTTGGATTTATTATTACCAAAAATATAATCGGCCAAAATACGAAAAGCCTGGTTACCTGCATCTTCAAAACTGGCATCCACTTTGGTTTCAGCCACCAAAATCGAATTATATTTTCTTATCTCATAATGATCCGTTTTTTCTTCAACGGTGTATTTAGGTTCTTCTGTGGCCATAACTATTCCCGAAATAAAAAGTAGAATAAAGTATCTCATGACTTCCTTAGACGAGCCAAAAGCCTTTGAGCCTCTTCCTCATCGATTAGAATAAATTTATTGACTGAATCCTCATAGGCATAAACATCGGCCTTTGCGATATCAAACCACCATCCATAAATACTTAAAGATCCTTCTTCTACTCGTCTTTTTACATCTGGATAGGTTTTAATATGTTCCATCTGCTCTAAGACGTTGAGTTGAGATAATTGATTGTGTATTTTAAGTGTCGGATCCACTGCAATCCCCGAGCTCAACCGTTTAAGTGCCGGCTCACCATGCCTAAGCCAGTTCCTTAAATTTGGCATTTTAACTTTATTTCGGTCATCAACCAAAGCCATCATGGCACCACACTCGGAATGGCCGCACACTATTATATGGGAAACATTAAGGTTTAGAACGGAAAATTCGATGGCGGCACCTTCAGACTCATCGCTGCTAGAAATTCCGTGGTCTCCACAGGGAGGAATTAAATTTCCTACGTTTCTTACAACAAAAAGGTCACCTGGATTGGTTGAGGCAAAGGTATTAGGAACCACCCGGCTATCAGAGCATGCAATAAACAAAGTATCAGGAGACTGCCCCGTGGCCAGATACCCAAAAGTCTCTCTAAATTCTTTTTGAGTTTTATTACGAAAATCAACAATACCTAGAATTAGTTTTTCCACAAAAAGGAAAACTAGCTTGTTTTTTATTAAGAGTCCATTTTGTTATATTTTTTATCTATTAAAAAATCGTTGTCAAAACCATCTTAATGCTGTACATCAAATATCATCATGAATTATTTCCTTTTTAAATCCCTCCATATTATTTTCGTAATTACCTGGTTTGCAGGACTTTTTTATATCGTTAGACTTTTCATTTACCATGTCGAGGCCCAAAACCGCCCCTCTCCGGAAAAAGAAATCTTAACCGATCAATTTCTTTTAATGGAAAAACGACTTTGGTTTGGAATTACCTGGCCCTCTTCAATTTTGGCCATCGCTTTTGGACTATCCATGTTGCCGAGCTATTGGCCTCTTTCTGATCATCCTTGGTTAATGGTTAAACTTGGATTTGTTTTACTTCTTTTCCTGTATCATCTTCATTGTGGAAAAATTTTAAAGGATTTAAAACTAAAAAGGTTCACTTACACCTCTAATGGTCTACGAATTTATAACGAAGTTGCCACTCTTTTTCTTTTTTCAATAGTCTTTTTGGCCACGCTTAAAAATGTGATTCATATGGGTTATGGATTATTGGGTTTTATTATACTTTCCATAATTCTATTCTTGAGTATCAAATTATATAAAAAGATCAGGGCCTCATAGAAAAATAGATTACAAATGCCCTCTACTTATTTTTACTTACTTTTCTTCGTATAAATCCTCATCTCCTTCATAATATAAATATCTTGAAAATAATAACAAAGGATTTGTTATGAGAAATTTGTTTTTCCTCTTTTTCGCCTTTATCTCCCCATTAATTTTTGCTCAAAACCAAGAAAGATTCTCCCAAGACAGGTTAATCGTGAAGGTTGTAGAAGGGGCTAGTTTACCCCAACTAGAAGGGGTGACTAAGGTTAAAAATCTTTTTGAAAATGTATTTATTGTTTACACTAATGACATTGAAAAAATAGAACAAAAACTGAATTCCGATTCCTCAATAGTTTATGTTCAAAAAGATTATATTAGAAAAAGAAATATCGATCTTAAATCTCAACCAATCGTAACTATCAAGGCTCAATCTATTTCTCCTTTTAATGATCCGGACACCAATAAACAATGGGCACTAGCTTCTTCCTCAAATAATGGTGTATCTGTTTTCGATACTTATTTGAAAAAATACGAAGGTAAAAGCACTATAATAGTGGCCATTGTCGACACAGGAATTGATTATGACCATAAGGATTTAAAGCAAAATATTTGGACAAATAAAAATGAAATCCCTGGAAATGGTCTCGACGATGATAATAATGGTTATATCGACGATATCTATGGAATCAATACCCTCAATAGAGACCAGGCTGGAAACGCAACGCAAGATAATAAAGATACTGAAGGACATGGTACCCACGTAGCGGGAATAATAGGCGCGGTTCAAAATAATAACTTTGGAATCGCGGGAATCGCTCAAAAAGTTAAATTAATGGGGATTAGAACCGTTCCAAATAATGGAGATGAAAAGGATGTCGACGTTATTGAAGCATTTGTTTATGCTGCAAAAAATGGAGCAAAATTAATTAATTGTTCCTTCGGAAAAAGTGTCAACGAAGGTGGCATGGCCGTAGCCGATGCCATAAATTATATTGGAAGAGATTTTGGAACCCTTGTAATAGCGGCTGCCGGAAATGATTCCGTTGATATAGATAAAAAACCGACCTACCCTGCATCCTTTCCAAGTGAATATCTTATGGTAGTAGCTTCTACGGAAAGAAATGGAAGTATGTCTTATTTTTCAAACTATGGATTAGAAAATGTAGACTTGGCCGCACCAGGTGGAGCCATTTATTCAACACTTCCAAACAATTCATTCGCCAATCTTTCAGGGACCTCCATGGCATCTCCTGTGGCTGCTGGTGTAGCCGCCGAAATTCTATCGATTCGGCCAGATTTAACTGCTTTGGAACTGAAGGGACTATTACTAGATTCAGTCACAAAAAAATCAACTTTTGAAAAGAAAGTTAAATCGGGTGGAAGAATTGATCTACTTAAGGCCACTGATACCCTTAATTAAATAAAATTAGTTTAATTATTTCTAACTTTTCTCAATAAATTCTCCGACAACTATTAACAATTATGAAGTTAATAGTCATGATTATTATTTTACTTTCCTGCTCCAAAAATCTGGAAAAGGGTCGTAATATATCCAGTGTAGAAATTATCCGGAAGAATTACTCCATAGATCCTGAGGCAGAAAGGAAACTTAAAAGTGTAGATTGGAAGCAGACCTTTGCCGAAATTTTCGCAAAACATATCAAACAAGATAAATTTAAAAGCCAGATTCCCTATACCCAATCATTAAAAATTAAAGAATCGATTTATTATAATTCAAAACCATTTGATGAAATTTTTTTGGAGATTTTAAGAGAGCCTTCCTCAATGGAAGTAACCAAAAGAAAGGAAGAGGTTCTCTCAAATAAAAGGGTTTTGGAATCTCTCGCAAACCATAAAATCTCAAAAAAAGATTTTTTAAGAACTGGAGCCTACGATTTAATAGAGTTCCTGGAAAATGATTTAGAAAAAGAAGATGGACCAATAGGAAATTATTTTGAAACCTCCCTTGGCAACAAAATGATGGAAACTTTAAAGGATACAGTTTTTATCATTCTGCCAGGTTTTGGAAACCACCTTATCCAAGAAATGGTATTACCCGATTTGGTTGAAGATATTAATGAATATTATGGAAGATCTAGGACAAGGCCTTTTATTAATGGTGGATTTAATCCTGGTTTTATAAATTACAAGGAATATTATGGAAACCCTACACGCCTGATCCAGTTTGATATCGTTCAACCCATGGGCAAAGATATCGGCACCACTTTTTCTACTCATTCTGAAAATGCCAAGGCCTTGAAAATTTGGATTGATGAATTACCAAATATTTACAAAGAAAAAGAGATTGTTTTTGTGGGGTATAGCAAGGGAGCGACTTTGGCCACCCAAATACTAACTGATTTTCCTGAAATACGAGATAGAACTAGAGCCATAATTTCACTTGGTGGGCCTCTCCAGGGTTCAAGTTTGGCAGAATTTTTGTCCCAAAATATTTATAATTTAGGTGATAATCCGGAATTTTCTGCCATAAAAGATAATTTAAGCCACCTTCCTTTAAAACTTGATTTTGATTATACCGTAAAAGCACTCGCCAAAAATGCGTTTAAAGAAAATTTATTTTTTAAAAAACTGCTAGAGAACATTCCTTTTATTTCAATAAATCATAAAAATTCCCTAAAGGATTTATTTGAAAAGGTATTTTATGAGGATTCCAGAGTTATTTTGGAAGGTCTTTATGAAGAGGGGACTACCCATATGCTAGACTGGAATTTAAAATATCTTAACCAAGAGTATTTTGACAGACCTATCGCCCTATTTAATCTATCTTTCCTTGCAAATTACAAGGATTTCCTATTACGTGGACCTATTGGGGAAGATGGAAGTAAACTCTCCCCTGAAGTTGTTCCACAATTTTCCGCCAAAGGGATTGATCAAAAAAGTTTAAGTCTAGATCAACTCTCGCAATTGTTATTGAGTATAAATAATCAGGAAACTATACCAGGAGGATTAACCGATTCAATGGTAAATTGGAACAATTCAAAATTTCCAATTTTTGATCCCCTACCATTAAATAAGTCATATACTGAGGAGGTCCTTTCCAAGGCCTACGAAACAAATGTTTTTTTTAAGACTAATTTTACATTCGATGAATTTGTCTCATTACCAAGAAAGGATATTTTCACTAAGAGAGGTATGGCGAATATGGATTTTGTCGACCTCGGTGAAGTTCGGGGAACTCACTGGAGTACTATGTTTCGCCAAGTTGCAAGGTTCCCTGGTAGCGATGAGAAACTTGGCCATATCCATTCATTCCCGCATAAGGCAATGTTTAAAACCATCATTGAAACATATGGGATTTACAAATTAATAAGAGACTAAGTTGATGATAAAGTATCTTATAATTATATTTTTCTCCATCTCCTTAAACGCCCAAGATTTTCAAAATATAACTTTTGTCAAAATCTCAGAAAAAGAAGAGGAAAACTATAAAGTTTTTAATGAATTTTCAAATTCGATGATGTATGGCTTCTGGGTAAATCGTTACCTCAATTATAATGGCACTCATTTAATTAAAAATGCAAAAACTTCCGAAGGAATTATTTATCAAAGCTTGAGAACTCTTTCACTTTTTGATTTATATCTAACCCATTCCTCTCTAGGGTTGTTGGGAAAAGATTCTGTTAAAATCCACAATGTTGCCTTATCAACTCTGATGGAAAACGAGGAAGTTTCACACTATCCATCATTTTCTAACCAATATACAAAAACCTATGCTCCATTTTTAAATAGCTTAACGCTTTTTAATAGGAATTTAAATCTAAAGTCCTTTAATCAAAATGATATTATCTCAAATGAGAGCGGGCTTGCCTTTTCACCTGAATTTAACAAAAAAATCAGATCTAAGGTAAAAGATAAATTAGAAGTAATTTGGAAAAGAGCAAAGTTTTTTTCTGATTCAGGGCAAATACCTTCAGAGGTATTTAATGACACTCTCTTGCCTCTAAACACCCTAGCAGAAATCCATTTAGATAAAAATGGTAACAATTATTTTCAATTAGATATTTTATTACCAGGCCTATTTGATTCTAAAAAGGAAAATCGAAGAGGGATGCCCACCTCAAATCCTTTAGAATGGCAAATCCAACCTGGTCTAACCAAGAAATTCAGCCCTCCTTTGCAAGGATTAGCGGAAACATTGCATACTATGAAGTATTTAGGGGACGCGACTGAGGGAAATCAGTGGGAAGAAATTAAAAATAAACTTATTCATATTCAAATTTTTAAAAATTTTAAAGATTTTGATAAAATGGAATTAACCATGGAGTTTGGTGAAGTCCCCAATGAAAATTTTGTGGAAAAAAAGGAAAAGACCAATCGTTTGTCATTGTTTCCCATCAATATTTCTAGCAGGAAATCTGCATTAAAAATGGAAGGTTATTTGGGCCTTGAAAAAGGAAAAAGACTCAATAAATTAATGAACACCTTTAAAATTGAAGCGTGGATCCATAAACTTTCTTTTGATTTGGTAAGAGATGAAAAATTTAAATCATGGCAAGAAAGATTTGATGCCAACCCAACCTATAAAATGGTTTATCGAGAAGATAAAAGTTTCTTGTCTTTAAGAATGAAAAAAGGAGTCGAAGAATTAAAGGACACTTTTATTTTTAAAAAAATGGGTTTTACCTGTGAAAAATCAGATGTTTTTTATAAAAAGTTTAAAATTTTGAGCCTCCCAAATTTCCAATATACCTGTATGGCAGACTTCTCAAATTCTGAAGAATTCAAGTCAGATTTTCTACCCAAGTTTGGACCTGGATTGACACGAAAAATAATAGGACTGGCTTCAGATGTTGAATTAAAAGGGTTTCTAAAGGACCTAGAAAAAATTAACAAAGTTGATCTTTCAGATGAAAAAAAATTATTTGAGAAAATCTTTGATTTATTTAAAGAAAATAAAATGCTGTTGGATTATTTAAATTTCTTACCCAAGGAAATAACAAACTTTAACGCTAAATGAGGATTTATGGTAAATGACAACAAAAATGTAAAAGACCTCTCAAAAAAACTAATACCCTTAAAAGCAAAAGATTTTATGGCCAAGGAAGTTATTTCGGTCGCGCCTGATGCAACCATAAGGGATACTCTACTGCTGATGAAAAAGCATCATCTATCGGGACTTCCGGTGATTGAAAAGGGAGGAAAAGTCATAGGAATTATTTCAGACTATGATATTTTATTACAGGTTGCCCAAAAATCCTTAGATGAACCTATTTATTTTAAAAGGGATTTAATCTCCGTAACATCCGATACTCCTATCAAGGAAATCTTAGTCACTTTTGTTAGATATAAATTGAAGAGAATTCCAGTAGTAGATGCTTTTCAAAAGTTAGTTGGAATGATCTATCGCGAGGAATTTATTTTTAAAATTATGGAAACAAAAATCAACACTGAAAAAAAGAATGAAGCTGCTTAATTAGCTCCTCTGTTCCGTTGGGAAACTGATAATTAAAGATCTTTTCATTTAAAGTTTCTTCAAAGGCTTCCAACCATGAAACGAAGTCACAATTAGGAATCTCATCCTCAGTTAGAATAAGGGACCCCAATTTTCTTTGAGCTTCCATGGCATTATGGAACTGCTCATTCTTCTGGGCAATTTTGAGAGGAATAAAGATGCTTTTTTTCCTTAAGGCCAATAACTCACAAACAGTTCCCGCTCCGGCCCTGGAAATGACTATTTTAGCCTTTTTAAAAAGAGGAATTATTTCTTTATCAAAGAACGCTGCTGAAAAGTAACTATCATCATGATATTGCTTAAATTCCTCTTCATAACTTTTGCCCACTTGATGTATTATAAAATATTTATTTTTTAAAACCTCCAAGTTGTTTTTAACTAGTTGGTTCACCAAATAGGAACCGTTACCTCCTCCAGTAACAAACATTATGGGCTTAGAAATAGAATTTAGAGGTTTTCCGGAGAAATCTAGATTGGGAAAGGTTGGAATAAAACATTCTGCTCGAAGTGGATATCCTGTTAAATAAGTTTTACCTTCAGGAAAAAACTTTTTGGATTCCTCAAAACTTATAAATACCTTATCGGCAAAAAAGGATGCTATTTTGTTTGCAAGACCTACCCGTGAAGTCTGCTCATGGATAAAGACCGTTTTAAAGGTTAATTTAGCAGCGATAACCACTGGGACAGAAACAAACCCTCCTGTGGAAAAAACCAGCGTTTTTCTGGGAAATCTAATCAAAATAAAAATAGACTGAAAAATTCCTATCATTACCTTAAAAATATCAATTAGGTTTTCTAGACTTAAATATCTTCTTAGTTTTCCAGTAAAAATTGGATAATAAGGAATTGATAATTTGGAAATCAGCTCTCTTTCAATCCCCGCTCTTCCTCCGATATAAGAAATCGAGAAAGAGTCATCTTCTTTTAATTTTTTAATAAGAGTTATGGCAGGCATAACATGGCCACCAGAACCGCCACCTACAAAAACTATATTATTTTTTGAAATTGAGCCCATTGGCTAATTCTACAAAAAGATTTTTTACACTGCTAGTAAAAGAATTTGAAAAAAGATGGTGCCCAGGAGAGGACTTGAACCTCCAATGCCGAAGCGCCAGATCCTAAGTCTGGTGTGTATGCCAATTTCACCACCTGGGCAAGATGATGGGACTTTTTTACTTAAAATTTAATCACCTGACAAGCAAAAATACCTGCTACTCGCCCTTTTGAATGGGATGGTAACACTTAAAGTCGTGAGTTGGAGACTTGGAACTTATCCCCGGATAAACCCTAGCACACTCATCGGTTGCCTTCCAACATCTAGGATGGAAATGACAGCCCGAGGGAGGATTTAGTGGGGATGGAATATCTCCTTCTAAAAGGATCCGGTCTTTTTTATGACCTGGATTTGGAACGGGAATTGCCGAAAATAAGGCCTTGGTATAAGGATGTTTGCAATCTCCATAAAGCTCATGGGCAGAAGCTTTTTCCACTACGGTTCCTAGGTACATAACCGCCACTTCAGTAGAAATATACTCAACCACTTTTAAGTCATGGGCAATAAAAAGATAGGTTAGTTTTAGTTCTTTTTGCAAATCCATTAAAAGATTTATAACTTGGGCCTGAACTGAAACATCTAGGGCCGAAACAGGCTCGTCACAAACGATAAAATCAGGCTCAACCGCTAGGGCCCGAGCAATACAGATTCTCTGTCTTTGCCCACCTGAAAACTCGTGGGGATATTTATTGAGGGTATCTCTTGAAGATAAACCTACCTGATTTAGTAATTGCTTAAGTCTTTTTGAACGTTCTTCCTTTTCAGAGAAAAGGCCGTGAATATCCATCGGCTCAGAAAGAATATTTCCAATCGTCATTCGAGGATTTAAGGATGCATAGGGGTCTTGGAAGATGATCTGCATTCTTCTTCTCATGGCCCTCATTTGACTAGCACCTAGAGTGGTTATATCGGTGCCATCAAAAAAAATCTGACCTGAGGTAGGTTCAATCAACCTTAAAATGGATCTCCCCAGAGTAGTCTTTCCGCAACCCGACTCTCCAACTAGTCCTAGGGTCTCCCCCCTTTTAATTTTAAAGGAAACATCATTGACCGCATTTACCGCGGCAACTTCTCGTCCAAAGAATCCCCCCTTAATGGGAAATTTTTTATTTAAATTTTTAATCTCTAATAAAATATCTGAGCTCACTTGGAATCTCTCCTACTTTAAGGGGTTAAAACACGCTACAAAATGACCTGGCTCTAATTCCTCCAGTGGAGGATTTTTTCTAGGGCCTCTACAATGGTCAGTGGCAAAAGCACATCTATCTTGAAAGCTACATCCTCTAGGAAGAGAATGCAGGGAAGGCACCATCCCTTCAATTGTCTTTAAACGATCTTTGGTATGTCCAGTTGTTGAATCAAAAGACGGTATGGACTCGATCAAACCCTTTGTATAGGGATGAAGGGGTCTTGAAAATATTGTATTTACATCCGCTTGCTCAACAATTCTTCCACAATACATTACAGAAACATCGTGACACATTTCTGCAACAACACCGAGATCATGGGTGATAAAAATAATTCCCATTCCCAGTTCGTTTTGAAGTTTTTTCATTAATTCCAAAATCTGTGCCTGAATAGTAACATCTAGGGCCGTAGTTGGTTCATCTGCAATTAAAATATCGGGCTCGCATGCCAAGGCCATGGCGATCATTACTCTTTGTCTCATCCCACCTGATAGTTGGTGTGGATATTCTTTTACTCTTCTCTCTGGGGAAGGAATTCCTACCAAACGAAGCATATCGATGGTTTTTTCCTCTTTCTCACTTTTAGAAAGATTGGGTTGATGGAGATCAAGCACCTCGGTAATCTGATTACCCACGGTAAAAACTGGATTTAAAGAGGTCATAGGCTCCTGGAAAATCATGGCTATTTTATTTCCACGGATTTTCCTCATCTCACCTAGTGAAATATCTAAAAGGTTTTGGCCTTTAAAATCTATTTCCCCTGCAATAATTTTTCCTGGAGGATCTGGAATTAGTCTCATAATCGAGAGGGCCGAAACGGATTTCCCTGATCCAGACTCACCTACGATTCCTAGAGTTTTTCCTTTATAAACTTCAAAATCAACCCCTTTGACGGCCGTCACTGGACCTCTATCGGTATTGAACTGAACCTGTAAATTTTTTATTTGAAGAATTTTTTCCTTCATTTTTTATTTCCCCTTCAATTTAGGATCAAGTGCATCCCTTAAGGAATCTCCTAGAATGTTAAAGGCCAGTACCACAATCATCATAGCGAAAGTTGCAGCAGCAAGTTGCCACCAGACACCCCTGGCGAGTTCTAATTTTGAATCATCTATCATAGTTCCCCAACTTGGCATTCCTTGAACGCCTAGCCCTAAATAAGAAAGAATTACTTCTGATTTTATGGCCGTTTGAAATTGTAGGGAAAAATTTATAATAATAATATGGGTAACATTGGGAATAATATGTCTAAATAACTTCCTAAAATTTCCCGCTCCAACAGCAGTGGCCGCATGGATATATTCTCGGTCCTTATGGCGCATAACCTCTGCCCTAATTAAACGGCATAGACTCACCCAAGAGGTCAATCCTAAGGCTAAATAGACTGCTAGAAGGCCTTTACCTAAGATAAACGTGATCACCATCAAAAGCATGATGTTTGGAATCGAAGTAAAAGTTGTATAAAACCAAACTATTATTTCATCTACGATTCCACCAAAATATCCCGCGATGGCCCCTAGAACTACCCCGATAACAATAGAAAATATTGCGGTAACAAGACCTACTGACATGGCCACTTCTGATCCTTTAATAGTCTTGGCCAGAACAGACCTTCCAAAAATATCTAGGCCAAAAAGATGTTCTGATGTAGGAACACCATAAGAAGGGCCTACTTCCTTAGTCCAATCTCCCGCTAGGACGCCAGTTGCCGATAGGATGGCCATTATTACGTAAATCATAATAACCACAAAGGAAATTACCGCCATCTTATCTTTCCAAAGAGTTTGAATGGCATGCATCCAAAGGCTTTTAGGTTTATTCTCGCTCAAATCGTTCATATCTAACCTAACCTCATCCTTGGGTCTACTAACGTATAACAAACATCAGTTATAACGCTAAAGACTATATAAGCTACTGCGCTAAGAATAGTCATTGCCTTGATTACCGGAAAGTCCGAAGAGTTGATAGCATTTAATGTCATCGCACCCAATCCAGGAATAGAGAAAAAACTTTCAAGCAAAAGGGCACCCAAAATCAGAAATGGAATTTCAATTATGGTAAAGGTGATAATCGGAATCATGGCATTTTTAAGAACGTGCTTAAAAAGAATTACCTTTTCAGTTAATCCTTTTGCGCGAGCAGTCCTTACATAATCCTGGTAAATTTCATCCAGTAAAATTGTTCTAAAAAATCTAATTTCAGACCCTAGTCCCAAAATTATCCAAATAATAATGGGTAAAATAACATAAGGAACGAAGGCCGGAAATCCGTATTCATAACCAGATATTTCAAACCAACCCAACTTATAAGCAAAAAACCACTGTCCAAAAAGGATATAGGCTAAAGAAGAAATGCTCATCATGGAAACGCAGATAAAAACAGTTAGTTTATCCAACAATTTACCACGATAAAAAGCGACCAGAAGAGAAATAATAATGGAGATAATTAAAGATAGTATAAATGATGGTACAGTAACTGAAAGTGAAGGAATCGCGCCACTTTTGATCATAGTGACGATTTCCTGCTTAGTAGACCATGATCTCCCAAAATCAAAGGTGATTGCTGATTTTACAACATCTAAATATTGAAGAAACCAAGGTCTATCCAGTCCTAGTTCATGCCTAAGTTCTGCGATTTGAGCAACGGTTGCGTGCTTGCCCAGCATAATCATGGCAGGATCCGGAGTCACAATATTAAAAAGAACAAATATAATTGCACAAACTCCCAATAAAATTGGAATTATATAAAGCAGCCTTCTTAATGCGTATAAATAAATATTCATGCTTATAGTGTTTCTAAAGTTTTAAATTTCTCTTTTAAATCTATATTTAGATATTGAGCATTTCCATGGTCAAAATCCGAGGGCATGTAATTTTTTAAATAACCATGCTTTAAAATATAGTTTTGTCTATGAACGCCATAAATTACCGGAACACTTAATGCGGCCATACGATTTAGTTTCTCATAAAGTGCGGTTCTTACTGGTCCGTCCTGCATTAAAGAAGCCTCTTTATAAAGAGCATTAAATTCAGGGTCATCAAATCCCGACCCGTTTGCCCCTGGAGATTTGTTGGGGCCATAAAGAAGCTGTAAAAAGTTTTCCGCATCTGGATAATCCGCACTCCAAGCTAGACCATAAAGCATAACTTTTCGTTTATTAATTTTTTCCTGTAGTTGTGGCCAAGGATTTGGAACAACCGCGATCTTTATCCCAATTTTGGCCATTTCTCTTTGAAAGAACTCTCCTCCCTGTCGAGCATCTGTTGAGGCAGTTATATCGTAAGTCATCTCAGGTAAACCTTTTCCACCCGGAAAACCCGCTTTGGCCAAAAGCTTTTTAGCCTCTTCTATATTTTGCCCCTTATAGGGATTCTTAAAATCTTTTAAGTATCCGGCAATCCCTGGAGGCACTATAGATTGGGCCACAGTAGCGGTATTATTGTAGAAAATCCTATTTGACTCATCCGGATTTGTCGCCAAAGACATGGCCCTTCTAAGATCAATATTCTTAAAAATAGGGTTATCGTGGTTAAAGGAAATATAGGCGATATCAAGCGCCGTATTCACTTTTAAAATAATTCCCTTTTTTGCCATTTCTTCATTTAATCCATTATTGGAATTAATAACTTGGTTAAAATTATCTTTTGGAATGGAGATATAATCAATTTTTCCTTTTTGGAAATTAAGCCATTTTGGCTGTGACTCCTTAATTATATTGACCTCAATCTTATCTACTAGCGGAAGTTGTTTTCCTGCATCGGTTAAAAATTCAGGAGTAGCAAATTCCTCGGTTGCATCCGATGGATAAAGCTTTTTTCTAAAAGTAGGATTTTTACTGTAAGTTATTTTATTTGATTGGGTAAATATTGGAAGAATAAATGGCCCAGTTCCAACTGGATGATTGATAAATTCTTTGCCATATTTTTTAACTGCTTCCTCAGGCACTACGAAAGTAAAAGGCATGGCAAGGGCGTATAGAAATTGAGGAAAGCTTTTTTTAAGTTTGAATTGAAGGGTATGCTGATCAAGCGCCTTAAGCCCTTCGACAACCTCGGAATAATCGACCTCAGGCTTACCGCTATATTTGTTTCTCCATTCGTCTAAACCTAAGATTTTGTCCTGGAGTAACCACCATCCGGTAGATTGAAGTTTTGGATCTGCGAGCCTCTTTATAGAATAAACGAAATCCTGAGCGCTTAATTCTCTGCCTTTCCCGCCCGGAAAACAGGCATCATCATGAAAGAAAACACCTTTTTTAATCTTAAATGTGTAAGTAGAACCATCTTTAGATACCTCTGGAAGACTTTCTGCTAGATTGGGAATTAAAGTATAAGGTCTTTTAAGGAAATGATATTCAAGAAGTCCTTCATAAACTCTGGCCACTTCACCACTTGAATAGGCATCGTCTGCAAAAATAGGATCAAGACCTTTTATTTCAGCAGAAACCACTAAATTCAAAACCTTAATATTTTGATCAACTTTTTTTGTACAAGAGGTGCCCAAAAAAAGAAAAAATATTACTAAAAGAATTCTCTGAATTTTCATTTTATTTCCTCAAAAAAATTGACTAGGGGCATGTATACCTAAAATGTTTTCCTTTTTCCATAAATTAACCCTGTTAATCATTACTTGTAAGATAAAATGGTTTAGGTGTAAGAAATGCGCATCGCGCCTTAATCTAAATGACACTACAATTTTCCAAAAAAAGTTCTATTTGAAGCGCAGGCTCCCGCATTCCTCGATCTCTATCGCGATCTATTGATATTTTTACCCGTTTATAAAATAAATCCAATTCTGAGGTTTCAAATCGAAACAAATATCCATTTGCTGGTGGGAAAAAAATAATAAACCTATCTCTTTTTAAATACCAATCAAGTCCAACTTTAGGACTTTCGGAGGCCATAAGAATTTTGCTCATTTTTTCCCAAAACTCCGTGAGCAAAAAATCATTAAAATCCCCATCTCCGAGGTCTAGTAATAAGCTTTTAAACGACTCTTTCTGCTTGGAAAGGGGTATCTCGTAATCCACCTCAATAAGTTTTTCTCTGCCGCCAGGAAAATGGAAATCTAATGCCCACTTTTTTTTGTCTCTAGAAATCAAAGATTCAAAATCAAAACCAAATTTTTTAGAAGATAGCTGTACACGCCCCTTCCCTTCCGCGGAAAAACAAATTTTGTCCAAATTCTTTTTTAAGCTTTTTGGATCGGGCTTTTTAAAAGTTGCGCAAGATAGGAAAAAAATTAACGAGAAGATGGCAATCTTTGAACTGGGTTTCTTTCTGCCATCATTTTTTGGAAATCCGCTAAGGCCTGATTTACTTGTAATTTTTCTGATTCCTGTTTGCAATTTTTAAGTGCCTCCGCAAAATATTTTTCGGCCATGGAAAAGTTATTTAATTTCTGAAAAATCAGGGCCAAGTGTAACGTTATTGTTACATCAGTTTTTTCCTTTTCCCAAGCCTTTTTAACCTCTTTTAGGGCCCTATTGTAATCGCCAATTTTAAAATAATACCACCCCAAGGAATCTCTAATATATCCATCTTCAGGCCTAATTTTTATTGCTCTTTTAAAGAGGGAATATGCCTCTTCCAACTTAACTCCCTGTTCGAGATAGGTGTAACCTAAAAAATTAAGGGCGCTAGCGTTGTTCGGATTCTTCTCTATTATTTTTTCCAAAATCGTTTGGGCCTCCTCAATATTTTTATTTTTTTCCAATAATGAAGCCAGATAATAGCCATGATCCTCACCAAAGCCACTTCTGCCCTCCAGAGATCTTAGAACTTTTATGGCCTCTGGGTAATTTTTGGAATTTTCATAAAAACTGGCCAGAATTACTTTCATTTCTAATTCTAATTCTGGGTATTTGGTAACTCGGTTTTCAACAAATGATTTCAACTTTTTTGATGCATTATCATCGACCTCACCCTTTTCATTTATTGCCATGGACTGAAGGATATTAGCACTTTGAATTTGTGCGTCCTTAAAGAGTGATCCACTTGGGGGGATTTTTGAAAAATAATTCAAGGCAAGTTCGATTTCCCGGTTTTGTAAATAAATGGTGGCCAAATAATATTGAATTTTTTCTGAGTCTGGAACTACTTCTAAAATTTCTTTGAATGTACCTTTGGCATCCTCATACCTAGCCAGTTTATTATATAAAACACCCAGCTTAACTTTTAAATTTATGTTGGAGGAATCGATGGACGAAAGTCTTTCAAGATATATAAGGGTATCATTATCATCTTCTGATGCAGTATAGATTCTCACCAAGGCAGTCAAAACTGAATAGTTGTCAGGGTCATGCTTTAAAAATTCTTTGTAAATCTCGATTGCTTTTTTGGTGTTTTTCCTGTTTTCGTAGATACTTCCAAGGCTAATCGCTGCATCTTCATAATCTTTATCGTGTTTTAAAATTTGCTCTAAAAGTTTTATCGCATTGTTCGTCTTTTTTTGGATTAAATAGAGCCCTGCCCTAAAGGCAAGTAGCTGAGGATTATTTTTAAGACTTTTTTTACAATTAATTAGAACTGATTCTGCCTTAGAATAATTTTTTTCATCAGCATATGTTTTGGCCAAAAGGATACAGGCTTCCGGTCCCTCAATTTTAAGCCCAACATCTTGATAAATTTTTCTGGCCTTTTCTTTTTGCCCATTTGAAAGATAAAAACCGGCCAAAACAAGCCCAACATTTGGATCTGGTGTTTTGGAATCCCTATAAAAATTTTCTAATATGGTTTTTGCCTTTTCCAGTTGACCCGAGCGGATTAAATCCACTGCGTATTTTTTGGCTATAAATGGATCTTTCTCACCCAAACTTAAGATTTCCTCCCAAGCGGGCACAGAAACCGAAAAATTTCCCCTTAAAGATGCGTGAGAGGCCTTTAAAAAAAGTGTATTAACTTTATATTCTTTTGAATTCTCAAAAACAGTATTTAAATTTTTTTCTGGTTTTTCTTTGGGAGCTTTTTCAACCGTCGAACAGGAGAAAAATAGAAAAGATAGGGATAGGAAAATAAGATTTTTCATAGAAAGCCTTCCTGGCGTAAAAAGAAAAAGTTAATTCCCCTTCGGATGGATTGAGGTAAAAGAGTTAATTTTTCGATTTAGAATTTAAAAAAAGGAATAATCTTCCCAGCCTAAGTACCTGTTTTTACTATGTTTTTGTAAGGGAAGTTGATTTGATTTATCCAAGAACAGCAAAGGTTTATCTATTTGTATTTTTCTTAATTGACATGGGCCCTAAATTCTTGCTATTTCATTACCCACGATTTCAATAGCAAAGCATCAAAGCTCTTACGTAAATTCGATAACTTAAGGCTTTTTATGCGTTGTGCTGAAATTTTTACCAATTTTATTTAAAATCAACGATTTAATGTTATAGGTAGAAAAAATTTAAGGGGAACTAATATGGCTGACGTAAGAATTATTAAGAGATATCAAAACCGAAAGTTATACGACACTTTCCAAAGCTGTTATGTAACGCTTGAAGAAATATCTCAAATTATCAGAGAAGGTAATGAAATTCAGGTAATTGATAACAAGACTAAAAATGATATCACTTACATGACTCAGATCCAACTTCTATTCGATCAAGAGAGAAAATCAACAAGAGAAGGGAATATCGAACTTCTAAAACGAGTGATTCGTTGCCCAGAAGGAACTTTCACTGGTTATATTAAAACGCTAGAAGGAATTGAGAGCGAGCCAAAAGAATTAAATTCTTTCGACAATTTCGCTCAAATGTCATCTTCTTCTGTTGAAACAACAACGACATTAAATTAGTATAAAAACCAATTCCATTTAAAAGAATTGGTTTATTATGCGAAAAAAATTAATATCAGATTCTACTTTATCAGCGCTAGTCATCTTAACAATGATTGGCGCTTTTTCTTTTTCAGCCTTTTCTCAATCAAAAATTGAAAAAATGACTACGGGAGATGGCCCAAAAGATCTCCCTGGCTCCCGAGTAGATGATTATTTAAAAATTCACTCTCTTGGATTAGGTATCGGCACAACCTGGCTAAGTGGAGACTTTGGCAACTATGGAAGTGATGGGATTTCCTGGGATATCTACTATGATTACTCCGCAAGTCACTCTTTTGACCTTCTTGTGGATTTCCACTGGAACAAATTCAGTAACGATTCAGGGGGAAAGGAAACACAACTTGGTCTTGTTCCTTCTGCTAAAGTGAAGTTTTATCAATTTGATAACTTTACTCCATACGCCATTTTAGGCCTTGGATTTTATGCCCCGGAAGTTTCTAATTCGACTTATGACTCGGAGACAAAAATTGTTTTGGGGGTAAGTTACGGCCTTGGAATAGATCTTAGATTGAGCAGACATTTTAAATTTGGCGCTATTTATCAGGTTCATGATCCATTTGATGTTTCTCAACCAAATGGTCCCGAATTGGAGGGTTCTTATAGCAAACTTCTCTTAGTCGGCTCTTACTCTTTTTAACTTGTGAATCAACGATTATATCTCATTTCCGGAAAAGGTGGTGTAGGCAAGACGATCTTCAGTCTAGGGCTTGCTCTTAACCTTATCTCTCAAAGGAAGAAAGTCCTCTATAATCATTTTGACCAACAGCCTCCAGAAAAGCTATGTAGTTCCTTAGGTATCCCTGTAATCAAGTTATCAGACGAGGAATGTCTAAGTGCATATGTCACTAAAAAGCTGGGTTCAAAAATACTTGCATCATGGGTGGTAAAAGCACCTTTTTTTCATTCCTTATTTAATATTTTACCCGGTTTAAAAAACCTGGTTTACCTTGGATACATTGTAAATCTTCTAATAGAAGACCCTGATTTGATTATTGTTTTAGATTCACCTTCCTCGGGACATGCCCTAACCCTATTGGAGTCTCCTGGTAATTTCCGTGAAATTCTTAAAACAGGACCTTTAGTTAAAGACATAAATATTATCGAAAAGCAGCTTCAAGATCCTAAATTTACCAAAATGTTTATTCTATTTCTCCCTACACTATTGGCCTTCCACGAGGCAGAGGAATTAAGGGAAGGTGTTTTAAATTTAAAGTTGTCTAAGCCTCAACTTGTTTTAAATGGAGCTTTCTCAAAAATGCCTGATTTAGGAGAAGATCTGCCACCTTTTCTAAAAGAAAAATTTTCTGTGGAACAATTGATCCTAAAAGAATTCCAAGAAAAATTTGGAAAATTGGAAAGAATAATTCCCCATATCCCTCAATCTGAAGTGAATAAACTTATAAAAGAAGTTGGTTCAATTATAGGGGGATTTAGTGATTAAGGAAAAAAGTTTGGAAATTTTTTGTGGCACTGGGGGAGTAGGAAAGACTACACTTGCTACTTCTAGGGCCATTTTTCTCGCCTCCAACAAAAAAAAAGTACTACTAATCACTATCGATCCGTCTAGAAGATTGAAAGAAATCTTAAACCTCTCTGAAAAAAATGCGGGCTATCCCGAGATGGTTAACTTTTCAAAAGAGGTCAAATTTTATGCAGAGTTGATGTCCCCTTACGAAACATTTAAAAAAATTAAAACAAATGACCAAGAAAGCATAGAAAATCCCATCCTTAAAATCCTCACTAAACCTTTTGGGGGAATGAATGAAATACTTGCTTTAGTAGAAGTCGATTTTCAATTAAAATCAGGAAAATTTGACACCATAATTTTGGATACCCCGCCTGGAAATCATTTTATCGATTTCTTGGAGTCCTCAAAAAAAATCAGGGATTTCTTTAAAAAAACCTATCTCGATATCTTCCATTTTTTGGAATCGGATAAAAAAAGTAAATCCCCCAAGCTTGTATCTTTACTAATGACAAGTGGTGTAAAAAAACTATTAAGTTTAATGGATAAGCTGACAGGAAAGACTTTTGTTTCAAAATTTATTGAAAGCGTTAATATCGTTTATCAAAACAGAGAGACATTTATTAATGCACTTGAAATTCAGGATATCTTAAAAGATCCACTAAAATCAAACTGGTTTCTAATCACTTCTGTGGAGCATAAGAAAATTGACGAGGCGTCAGTTATTAAGCAAAAAGCCTCCCCTTTTATGCATGAGGATAATTACTTTATCATCAACAAATGTTGGTCCTCTTACCTGTCAGCTTGGAAACCCAAATCAAAATTTGCCAAAGAACTTAAAACCTCATTGGAAAAACGTGAATTCGAACTTATAGACTTTGCAAATAAAACAAATATAAATGTTGTTAAATTTAGTGAAATATTTGACCTTCCCATGGACGAACAGGTCAGGAAGCTTTCACTGCAATGGAGGGAAGGAATATGATGAAAGGTGCAAAGAAAAATGTATTGGATGCCATTGGAAATACCCCAATTGTAAAATTAAACAAAGTAACTGCTAATGTTAAAAGCGAAATCTATGTAAAGCTTGAATACACCAACCCCGGTGGCTCGATTAAAGAGCGAATCGGAAGCTATATTTTAGACAAGGCCGTTAAAGAAGGATTATTGAAACCTGGCGGAACAATTATTGAAGCCACGTCTGGTAATACGGGGGTAGGTCTGGCCATGTTCGCGGCGGTTCATGGATATAAATGTATTTTTGTAATGGCAGATAAACAATCACAGGAAAAGGTCAATAATCTTAAGGCTTACGGTGCAAGAGTTGTGATTTGTCCCACAAACGTGGCCCCGGAAGATCCTCGAAGTTATTATTCTGTGGCCAAAAGACTTTCTGAAACAGTTCCAAATTCCTATTACGTGAATCAATATTCAAATCTTTGGAATACCGAGAGTCACTATAAAACCACTGGTCCTGAAATCTATAATCAAACCGGAGGAGAATTTGATGTTTTTATGGCCACAGCTGGAACAGGTGGCACCATAACCGGTATTTCAAAATTTCTTAAAGAAAAAATGCCTAAGTTAACTACCGTTGGAATCGATTGTGAAGGCTCAATTCTTGCCCATTTCGCGAAAACAGGAGAAATGATTGAGGGAAAATCATATGTAATTGAGGGAATGGGAGAAGATTTTATACCCGAAAATTACGATTTTAAACTTATCGATGATTGGGTTGTTATTGGCGATAAAGAATCCTTTCAAATGACTAGAAGATTATTGGAAGAAGAGGGAATTTATACTGGTGGAAGCGGTGGAGGTGCAGTGGTTGGCGCAATCAGATATGCCCAAACCCTAAAAGAGCCAAAAAGAATTTTAATAATTCTTCCTGACTCAGGGAACAGATATACCTCTAAAATATACAATGATGCCTGGATGGCCAAAAATAATTATTCAGAATTAAAAATAAATCCAAGCCTTAATGAAATTATCACCTCTTTAAATATAAAAACTCCATCCTTTGATGACGGAGAAATCGTATTGGATACCCTAAAAAAAATGGAAGAGCATAATTTAACCATGGCCCCTTTGACATCAAATGGCGCCTTCAAAGGAGTGGTTTCCCAAAAGGGACTTTTAAATAAGCTCCTAGAGGGAAGTCTTTTTTTAAACGACCCTCTTACACTTGCTTGTGAAAATAATTTTACGTCCCTTAATGGGAACTTGAAATTAAAGGATGTGGGTAGCGATCTTTTACAAGGCTCACAAGGATTCCTTGTAACAAATGAAAAGGGCAATATATTTCATGTTTTAAATAGCGCTGACATCTTAAACTTTTTTGCGAGGGCCTAATGAAAGATAAAAAAAAATTAAATATTAAGACACGAGTTATTCATGCTGGAGGTCATCCGGATAAAGAAACAGGTGCGGTGATGCCTCCTATTTACCAGACATCCACATACGCTCAAAGCTCCCCCGGAGTGCATAAAGGGTATGAATATACTCGAAGCCATAATCCCACAAGAACGCGTTTAGAAGAATGTCTTGCCTCAATTGAGCAAGGGAAATATGCTTTGGCCACCTCATCCGGAATGGCGGCAGAAATGCTTGTCATGCACGCACTTGCCCCCCATTCAACCATTTTATGCGGAGACGATGTTTATGGCGGAACTTATCGTCTTTTCACCACGGTATTTAACAATCTCCATAATTTTATTTTTATCGACACGACAGATTTAAAAAATGTGGAAAGTGCCATAAAAAAACACAAACCTGCTTTAATTTGGCTTGAAACACCAACCAACCCTCTTTTGAAAATTTCCGATATTAAAAAAATTTCCTTGTTGGCAAAAAAAAATAAGGCGCTGACCATTGTAGACAATACCTTTATGAGCCCCTATTTCCAAAATCCTCTGGTCTTAGGAGCGGATTTGGTTATGCATTCCATGACCAAATATTTAAATGGGCATAGTGATGTAGTTGGAGGATGCCTTGTTTTAAACGATGAAATCCTTTATAAAAAACTTTGGGTTCTTCAAAACTCCATCGGCCCCTCACAATCCCCCTTCGATTCCTGGTTAGTGTTAAGAGGATTAAAAACTCTAAGTGTAAGAATGGAGGCCCACCAGGCAAATGCTATAAAAATCGCAAATTGGCTTGAAAAACATCCTAAGGTAGAAAAAGTTATTTATCCCGGGCTAAAATCCCATCCTCAACATTCAATCGCCAAGGCCCAAATGAGCGGATTTGGAGGAATGATCACCTTTTTTATTAAGGGAGGACTTAAAGAATCCAATAACTTTCTCAAAAAGGTCAAAATTTTTACTCTTGCAGAAAGCTTAGGTGGCGTGGAAAGCCTAATCGAACATCCGGCCATAATGACCCATGCTTCGATCCCAAAAAATATTAGAGAGCAGCTAGGCATTCAGGATAATTTAATTCGACTGTCTGTTGGGATAGAGGACTGTGAAGACCTTATCGCAGATCTTTCCCAAGCCTTTTAAAGAGCTCCCTCTTGAGAGGTTTTTTCCGCTTCAGATTTATGAGGCATTTCATTCCCATTAAATTTTTGGGGGCCACTTGCATATACTATTCCATCTTTTAAATAGGATCTAAGGATTAGAAAAGTACAATAAACTTTGCCATGATCGGAGGAAATATCTTCTTTTAATCCATTAGCAAATATAAGCCCCTCATCTGATATTATATTTTCCAATTCCTCGCTTTTCTTGCAGAAATCTGATTTGTCCTTAGCATTTTTACCACCAACACAGGCATCAGTCCTTTTATAAACATCAAAAGAGCCATTCCCATATTTTATATGAACAGGCATTCGACAGTAGTCTATGGACCATTTTTTCTCAAAAATACTCCATTTTTTAAAAGTCAAATTAATCGTGCAATTTTCCTTAGCGATCATTAGCCCATTTTGTAGTAAAGAAAATATTCCCACCTTATGGCTTACTTTTGCCGAGAAATTTCCCCCCAAACAGGATTCATCCAAAAATCCATATGTGCAATTTGAAATTAAAATAGCAAAAAAAAGAATTCTAAACTTGGAAAAGAACATTTTTATCTACCTCTATTATAATGATTGACGAATCATATGCCGGAAATTTTCCATCAACCTTTCTTTTTAATTGGAAAAAAAATTCATTTAGCGCCTCGCCAGCAGGTAACTTTTGAGTCTTTTTCATCAGCGGTTCTATGGCAAAACCTGGATAATACTTCTCCATATTTCGGAGATAACCACTTGAAAAAATATAGAGCCTTTCTCCTCTATCTATTTTAAATGAAAAAATGGCATCATCAAGATTCTCTGCAGAATCCTTATTTAAGGATAAGCAGGGCGTTTTAATTTCTTCCTCAACAAAAAATCGACAAGAAGAGGAATTAAATCCCTCAATCTTTAAGTTCTTTCTATCTATTGAAGCGATCAAAAGCTCCAGTCTATTTTTACTGAAATCTACTTTATCTAAATCAATGGAACCTATAAATTTTTTAAACTCAGAAAGGTTAAATTCTTCAAAACTAAATCCCTCATAAGCCGTCAAAATCTGATTTGAAATCGCATAAGAATCAGTATTCATAAAAAAAAACATATTCTCTAAGTTTTTATTATGAAAATTAAAAAATTCGCCGCCAGACCCTTCCCCTGAAGCGAATTTTGCAAAGTAATTTATTCCGTTACTGCTCCCACTTCTTATTGGAACCATTCTTTTATGGACTTCCTTAATTCGTTCAAGATCAGATAGAGATCTGGCTAGGAAATCTCCGAGTAATTTCCTAGCTTCAACTCCCTGTAAGGTCTCTCGAAGAACAGGTAGTTGAAAGGTCAGAGCAACTTCGGAGTCCATTAGACCCCTAATATGCGAATCTGACTTACAGATATTTTCCAAGGTTTCTAGCTCTTTTTCCGTAATATTTTTGGAATTATAAAGAATTAAAAGAGGTAAATTATTAAATCTTTCAATAACTGAAGAAAAATCTTCGTTTGGATATTCAATTATGGCCCCAACAAATTTATCATCCTCAGAATAGCTTTCTGGAAATTCAAAGATAAAATCCCCAAATCCTTTAAATCCTGTAAGAGGACTCAGATAATTTAGTAATGGTTTAGGCTTCCCAAAAAGTGCTATTTTTTTCATTTGCAAACTATTTTACCGCAAAAACAAAATTTCCGTTCGTTTATTAAATCATTCAATAAATCATCCGAAAAATTAGGGTAACAAAAATAGTTGAGTAAAAAAATGAAGAAAGAAGAAAATAATATAATTTCCATCCCCTCCATTTTGATGAATGTCGCATTTATGAAATTAAATGAAGAGTTAGAGGATTTAAAAGTACAACAAAAGAAACTTAGTGAATCCATGTGCAGAAGCATGCTCTTGGCCTTAGATGCAAAAGACCAATATACTTACCAACATAGTACTAGAGTAGCCTATTATTCTTTGACGCTCGGAAGAGAACTAAGACTCGATGAAAATCAACTATATCAACTGGAAATGGCAGGGCTTTTTCATGATTTGGGCAAAATAGGAACACCTGATTCAATTTTAAACAAACCGACTCGGCTCAATGAAGATGAATTTGAAATTATGAAACTTCATCCAGTTAGGTCTGGAGAAATCCTTGAAGGCTTCAAGGATTTTAAAGATGTGGCAAAAATCGTCAGACACCATCATGAGCGATTTGATGGGAGAGGTTATCCTAATGGCCTTAAAGGAGAAGAAATACCTGTATTTTCGAGAATTTTGTTAATCGCCGATACTTTTGATGCAATGACTTCTAGTAGGGCCTATAGAAAGGGACTTTCTAACTCAATAGCATTTGCCGAATTGGAAGAATTTTCAGGCAGTCAGTTCGATCCAGGCCTCGTTTCGCTATTTATCAAAGGAATGCAAACGGAAGAAAAGAAAAAAGAAAAGACATTTCATCTACGAATTATTGGCAAAGATATCGAGAAAATAGCTGCTTAAGAGTTATTTACAAAAATCGGTAGGCTCATTGGTATTTACATAGTGCAATTGAATTACTCCACAATCTTCTTCTGAAGTATATGCATTTTTAACTACGCACTCTGGAGATTTTTTATTTTCCTCAGACCATTTCATATGTTCTCTACAAGCGAGGTAACCTGATCTATCAACACAGGCCCAATGCTTTCCAGAACAATTATAAACAAGGCCGCGTCCTCTAATCGTATAATCAGGCAAATCAACCTTTTCGGCAGGTTTAATCTCTTCCGAAGGAATTGGACCAACCTGCTCGGCCACTTTCTCCATATCCTTAGCGATTTCTTCGGTTGGTTGCCCAATCGTTGCGGCCGGTTCACCTGAACTATCACTAGGCGCCTCGCTCGCTACTTCTTGGGGAGTACTTGTTGGGGCTTCGGTGGTTGCTTCTTGGGAATCACTTGTTGGGGCCTCAGGTGTTGCTTCCTGGGGCGTTTCCGTTGGTTGTTCTGTTACTTCTGCTTCTGATGTAGCTACAGGCGGTTCAACCACTTCAATTTGAGGAACTTTCTCCTCTGGTTTGGTTTCTGCTGATGGTGCAGTTGGTTGGGGGGCCGCAGTCTCTTCAGCTTTTGGCTCAACTTGAGGAGGTTGAGCGGCTTTTTCTGGAACAGAACTTACATCCCTTGAAACGGCCTCTGGCTTTTCCAAATCCTTGAGGGATTTTTTAGGCTTTCTCTCACGTTTGCTTTTCTGATTTACAACAACTTGTTGGGGCTCAGGGGCAGGTTCCTTTTTAAGCAAGAATTCATCCACTGCTACATAGGCTACGACTACGCCCGCAACTATTTTGATTATTAGGGCCTTTTTCTTTTTTTTGGCGTCCTCATCAGTTGCTTGTGGAGTCGCAGGAGCCTCTGCGGGTGCGGCACTTTGAGTTTTACTCTCTTCTACCCCTTTCTTTTTAGGGATAAGATCTTTTATTTTTTGAATGATTTTATCCAGCATAACGCTTTCCTTTTTAATCCTTCTTCGTCTTATCGAAACAAAACAAATTTTATTAAGATAGAATTATTGAAATTAAATCCGACTTAATCATTTCGATGGGAAAAAGTTGAATGCTGGCGAAAGAGGCTTCCCAGGAATGGAAATGCTATTCCAAAGGGCATGCTTTAAAAATTCCAATTCTTCCAAGTTGGGTCCAGAAAGGAAAAAAGAGCTTAAGACCCCATCAACGGGAGACAATGGAATTACCCCGGTATTGCTTGATGGTGAAAACAAGAGCTGTCCTAATGAGTTTTTCCGTTCGTTGAAGCTTTGGACTTTTACTAGATTTGAATTATTTAATGAAAGGAAAAGCCCAACTCCATTATTTGGCAAAAATCTTTTTAATTTGTTTATAAAGTAGCCCATGGACTTCCTCGCATTGACTTCAACTAGAGGATAAAATTTTATTGAATCTCCTTCTAAATAAAGAAAAGAGTCTACTTGGATGATTTCCTTGTTCCCAAGATCTTTGAAAATACCCGCTACTTTTTTTTCAGTTTTCAATATATCTCTAAATTCCAGGTAAAACCTTTCTCTGATTAAAAGCTCTAATTGGTCAATATTTTGAAAGACAATACCACCTTTAAACCGTCCCTCTTTGGTATTTAAATTCCAGGTAACCTCAAATTTATCATTTTCAAACAAAAACCCCAAATCCATTAATCTTGAAAAATAGGGAGCTAAGATTAATGGATTAATATTAAGCTGTTTAGAAATATGTTTTTGGTGAATTTCCAGTTCATCAATATCAAAAAGAATGGAGCCCGAGCCGGCCATCCCAAAGGGGTCCCTGCAAATCCACTTTTTAATATTAAATTTTTTAAGGTGAAGGGTAATTTCCTCAAAAGTACGAACAACAACGATCCCCTCTGGTCCTAACCGATGCTGTTTTGAAACTTCATGACTTGTTATTTTTGAATTTAACAGTCTAGCCAATTCAAGATTTTGATCATTTCCCCACCAGTTTTTTTGGGGAAAACTACAATCCATTTTGGGCAAGGTAAGCCCCAATGAAATTAAGTAGTCTAGGTAATCAGGTTCATATTTTTTATAAGGGCAAAGTATATTTTCCTTATCGGAACAAAAAAAATAAACAAACTCAAACTCTTCATTAAGTTTGCGGGTTTTCGCAGTTTGAACATAATTTTTTTGATATAAGGAATATTCAAAGTCGAAATTAACCCTATCGCTAAACATTTGGATTCCTATTTAAAAAAGGCTCTGGATCTCGATAACTTTCTAATTTTTCTAAAAAAGATTTTTCAAATCCAGCCTCTTCTCTAGAAGCTCTGTTATAGGCTATCCCTTTTGCCCTTGAGGGCGTCATATTTTGGGGTAAAATAGATTGATAGTAATCAAATAGATCTCTATCCATCTTCCATTTATTTAACCAATGTAGACCAAGTTTTACGTGATTTAATTCATCAACAAAAACTTCTTCCATTATTGCTGCGCTATTATGGTCCTCAACATCTGTGAAAACTTTCTTATAAAAAAGAGCAAAATCCAAATTAGCAGATTCAAATGTCAAAGACATTACTGCCAAGAATTCTTCCATTCTATTAATCTTTAGCATTTGCTTCCAAAAAAAATCATTTAAGGGATAGCTTCCAAACTCCACACCAAGTTCATTCATTCTTCTAATATAAAGACTTAAATGTCTTTGCTCATCGGAAAGAGTTGATAGAATCCCTCGTTTTAATTTTTTGTCGTTTTCATCCCTTGTAGGAAATTTCAATAAAAAAGCCGCCATCATCTCAATTGCCAAAAGTTCATGATTTGCAAAATAATGAAGTGCCATGCCTCTTTTTTCTTTTAAATGAAAAAGATTATATTTGGGAAACTTAATACGCTCTTGAGAAAAAGAAATTTCTTTTCCCCGCCTAGGTAAATCTGGAATTAAATTGCCATTATAGACTACAAAATCATCAACTTTGTTGGATTGAAGTTTATCCTCTAACTTTTCGCCAAAGAGTATTTGATGGGCAAATTTTTCGGGAGTCATCTTCTTCTTCGTTCCCCGGAACGCCTGTGAGGCTTAGAAGGCCCAGGTCTTGGTCCTCTATTAAAATTTCTCTTCTTTCTAAAACAGTCATCACAAATAGCAAATTGAGTATTTTCTGCTAGTTTTTTGCCACAACTATTACAAGTAGGAACGATCTTTGCCGATAACAGTAAGTTAAGTTTTTCAATCGCCTTAGTTTTATTTTCCAGAAGGGCATTTGGATCATAATCAAAAAATTTATTATCAAAATGTCTTGAAAGCCATTGATAAAGTTCTACGCACTTTATTGAGGTTTCGAGATAATCTATTTCCTGTGATTCGTGAGCAATTTCTTCGTTAAAAACTGGGCCACCTTTAACGAACCGATTTAATATCCAGACAAAATATTGAACGTGTTCTAATAAACCTAAATTAACAGGAGCGCAGGAAAATCCAAATACCTCAGCGGGAGTTAAAATGTTATTTTTATCAGCACTCTCAACCATCTGGGCAATCTCGATCATTTCAGAAAGATCAACGCAATAAAATGGCTTTCTAAATTCCATAGTATTAAATAATCTTAAGAACTCAGTTAGACT
>JACCDG010981838.1_pt1 | contig 29474 bp, 27 predicted proteins | sample 7442471 | NCBI WGS metagenome assembly JACCDG01 (sample SAMN15323444, study PRJNA562643) | freshwater metagenome | isolation source: river surface water | place: USA:Blue River Watershed | collected 2017-08-17 | reverse complement strand
CAGTATCAGTAGCGGTTAAGCTTGATGATGACTGTTTTGCATACATATAAGCAAAGGATAATGAAAGTCCTTTAAAAATATGATCCGCTTTAACGTAAGCGCCTGCATCAAAAATGTTTCCCATATCGCGTTTGGCTTCACCTTGGCCAAGTTTGATGTAACCATTTTGAGCTACGCTTGTTTTCATACGAAGATCTTCGATTGTTTTGCTGACAAAGAATATTCCGCCAACATGCATGCCGAGTGTTACCCAATCGCAAAAGCCGACTGCAGCATCGAATGACAATGGAATACCAGTGTGTCCGTCATAACCAGCAGCAATTGAGAATGCTTCATCTTGATTTTTCTTGAATCCTGAAGGGATGTTAACACCAACTTTGATCGTGGTGTCTAAGAAATCAATGCTTTCGCTCAAGTCTTCGTTACTCATCGTCCAACCAACATTGATGATAATGTCGCCAATACCACCTTTGCTGTAATCAGATGCAGCAAGGTTATACTGTGCTAATCCTGCAGTCAGGTTATTCAAAAGATATTGCCATTCTGCACGATTGATGTTGGGGTCGCCTGTTCCTGGAGTTTGATCAACGAATGCAACATCTTTTGTGTTTGTGTACATAAATGGAATGAATAAATCAGCAAAAAATCCTTTGCAGAAATTTTGAGCGTAATAAAGATCTACTTCAGCATAACTGAATTTGCCGGAGTATTTTACATAACCAAAATAGCCATTCGTTGGAGCTTGGTTTAATTCTGAAAGTGCTGTGTTAAATAAATTGCCTGCAGGGTTGCCAACAATATTTGCGCCTAAAAACTGAAAATTCTGAAAGCCATACATGTTAAGTAGGCTCGTAGTCTTGGTATCGGATGCTGCAGAATCTAGCGCATCTTTGATTTGATATCCTTTCGAGGTACCTCCGCCTTGGACGTTGATCAGAAATGTCGACAGCCAGTTTCTTTCAAAGCGAGGTTCTCTATCTCTATAAGAACCTGTTTTCCAATAAAGTGGCTGTTGATCTCCGAACGCGACCGCCGGTGTAAGAAGTAACGCGAAAAGAGTACTATAAGAAGTTAATTTCTTCATATGTACTTCCTTTTTTTATAAGGTTAAAAATACTTTTACTAATTTCTTGTCTTAAAAAATTATCGTTCAAATGTAAAGCAACTTGTTTTTGAACGCTTGCTTGCGGCCCTTCCTTTCTTGTTTTGAGTTTTAGTGATGCTATAATTAGAGAATGTTCTTTGTTTCATAGTAATAAAATTAGGTAAAAGTCAAGGAGTTTCTGTGTTTGGTTTTAGAGAAAAAAAACAAAACGAATGTTCGTGTAAGTCTCAAAACGTTGATGAGCAAGATAAAAGTGCAACAATAGTTGATGAAAGTGTAGATCAAAAAAAAGATATAAATTCTGAACAGATGGATGCATGCTTGAGTGAATTGTCGTCACTCAAAGAAACATATTTGCGTCTTGTTGCAGATTTTCAGAATTACAAAAAAAGATCAGAACTCGAAAGAATTGATCGCATCGAAAAAACCAAAGCAGACTTGTTTTTGGGAATTATAACGATTGTCGATAACTTCGATAGGGCATTAGACGAAGCGCGCAAAGTTGATAATCCTGAATTACAGCAATGGCTCGTTGGTTTTGAAATGATCAATAAAATTTTTTATGATTTTTTAAAACAGCATGGAGTCGAATCTTTGCAAAAAACAGAAATGTTTGATCCTTTGTTTCACGAAGCAATTGTGCAAATAGAGTCTCCAGATCATCAAGAAGGCGCGATTGTGGAAGTTTTCGAAAAAGGTTTTTTATATAAAGATAAATTATTGCGCACAGCAAAGGTTTCTGTAGCAAAATAAACTATAGCTAGAACAATTCAGCTTTAAAATAATGCTTCATCTTCGGGATCGTCATCCTGAGGCGCGATCCAAGCGCCGTGAGGATCCAGGATTATTAAGCTATAATTTAAAAACATTCAAAAAAATATTTTAATACTATAGCGTTGTATTACTAATTCCTTGCAGCTATTGGACTTTTTGCAAATAACAAAAAAATAGATCTTTTTATAATAATTCAAGTAAATCCTGGATCCTCACGGCGCTTGGATCGCGCCTCAGGATGACGAGAATTCGAGAATTTTTTTAAAAATTATTAATTTTTTTTATTTCTAAGATAGCAATGTTAGACTATATTATTTGTGCATTAATCCAATAATAACTTCAATCATAATAAGAATGATAATCAGCACAGAAAGCATGTCTTCGCGAATTGCGTTAATTTTATTTTGATAAATTGATCGAACGTCGCGAACGATGGCAAGTTTTTTATCGACTGATGAGCGCCATGTTTCCAACTCTAGTTTTTTTACAATGAGTTGATAAATTTCTGAATAATACGCTTCACCTGCCAATTTAATACTGTTATCAAGTCGTTCAGTGATGACAGAAATGTCAACTTTGAGTTTAGAAAGTTCGCTCAATGGATCGTACATGATGCCAACAAAGGGTAAGTAATTATACAATGATCGCGGCTGGATTGCTTGTTCGTATACAGCATCTAATTTTGCATCTAATAATTTATCAAAAAATTGTAATTCAAGTTGTTGAATGATACCAAATTCAAAAAAATCAAGCAGTTCATAACATTCATCATCGTAAACAAAAGCAGCTTCTGTATCAATAATAATGAGATCTTGTTTGTAGTATCCAGTGGTTGATTGCAAAATATCTTGAATCTGAAAATTAGAAAGATTTACGGTTTCAAAACGTAAGGCAGAAGCGATAATGTGACCATAGCGATCGGTAAGTTGCGTGCTATCAATGACATCAACCTGTGGATCGATATGAATGATAAGATAAGAATTTCTGTGTTGAAAAAACTTTGGTTGCAAGGTGAATGGTTTTATAGTTTTAAAAAGATGGTTTGCGTCATGCGCGCTCTGTTCATTATAAAGCTCATCTAACGTATTTAATTTTGCACGCAAAGCAGTGAGCGTTCCATTAAAAGGCACTTTATACAATAAAGAAAGTGCGCCAAAATGATGAATATTAGCGCGAACACACTTGATGCCATTTTTAGAAGAAGCTAAATCAACAGTGAGCGGAATATGATAATGTTTGAAATATTTGGGCCAAATGCGAGGAATTGTTTTGAGTTGGCGCAGCGATTTAACCTGTTCAAGATTGATTGCATCGCCAACATCAAACGTATACAAAAGATAAATATTGCCCGTAAAAATATGCTCTTCTAATGGGTTCGGCACGTGAGATTGATCGATAGCTTTAATAAATGTTTTTTTTATATTCATAATAAAATACTCTAAAACATTTATGATAAGTGATCAAGGAATTAAAAAAAATATTATATTGATTTGGATTAAAAATGACAAAAACAATTTCAATTTTTTGGTTTAGGCAGGATTTAAGGCTGCAGGATAATGAGGCTTTGCAAGAGGCTTTAAAGGTTTCTGATGTCCTGCCAATCTATATTTTGGATGATAGATACGCAATTGGTCAAGCGAGTAAATCGTATCTACATCAATCACTGATAAGCTTGCATGCATCATTAGATGGTATGTTGCAGGTGTATAAAGGTGATGCAGAAACTATTTTGTTAAAATTGATAAAAAAATATGAGGTTGCCGATATATTTTTAAATAGTTGTTGCGAGCCTTGGGCTGTTGATTTTGATGCAGCAATCGTAAAAAAACTAAGTGCGTTTTCAGTAAAGTATCATGTTTATAATGGCTCCTATCTTATTGATCCGTATGCTCTTGTAAAAGCAGATGGATCATATTATAAAGTTTTTGGTGCTTTTAAAAAACGAGTCTTAGCGCTGACTTTGCGAAAACCATTTTTAAAACCTAAGACTTTTTCTTTAGTCTGCGATTCTGATAATAAAATGAGCATCGATGATCTTGGCCTGCTGCATAAAAATCCATGGAACGAAAAGATTCAGAATCGATGGACTGCTGGAGAAGTTGAGGCACATAAACAATTACAACATTTTATAAAAAAGGGTTTGTTGGGATATAAAGTTGGAAGAGATTTTCCAGCTTTAGGACAAACGTCTTTATTGTCTGCAAGCCTCCATTATGGAGAAGTTTCACCATTTCAGGTTCGGCAAGCTATTATTGATGCAGAAATAGTTGCACGTGACGATAAGAATCATTTTTTAAGTGAGCTTTTGTGGCGAGAATTTGCTGCTTATTTACTGACGCATTTTAAAACATTGCCTTCAGAAAATTTTAAAAAAAAATTTAATACATTTTCGTGGCAAACTAATCAGAAATTGTTTGATGCATGGAAGATGGGCAAGACTGGCTATCCTTTGGTAGATGCGGGAATGAGAGAATTATATACGACTGGTTATATGCATAATAGGGTTAGGATGGTCGTGGCATCATTTTTAGTAAAGAACTTGATGATAGATTGGCGCGAAGGACAGGAGTGGTTTTTGCAATGTCTTGTTGATGCAGATCTAGCAAATAATAGTTTTAATTGGCAGTGGGTTGCAGGTACTGGAGTTGATGCAGCGCCGTATTTTAGAATTTTTAATCCGACAACGCAGGGTCAGAAGTTTGATAAAGAAGGTCTTTATACCAAAAAATTTGTTCCCGAGCTTGCATTATTGCCACATCAATATCTTTTTGAACCGTGGAAGGCTCCAGAAAAAATACTTCAATCATCAAAAATTGTGATAGGGAAAGATTATCCAGAGCCTATTATCGACATAAAAGCATCAAGAGAAAAAACATTATCACTTTATAAATCATTAAAATATTAATAAAGTATATAAAGATCTGAATTATTCTTTGTGTTTTTATATAAAATGTTTTTTTAAACAGTAATAAGGTGTATGCATCATGAAATTTTTATCTCAAGAAAAAAAGGGCGCTTTGTACGCAATACTTTCGGGCTTATGTTACGGTCTGCTAGGATATTTTGGCGTTAGTCTTATGAATGAGCAGATGTCAGTCTATTCTATTTTAGGATGGCGCTTTTTGGTTTCTAGTATTTGCATGCTCATTTTTGCATTGCCCTATTATAAAGTTATGTATGATCAACCTCGAGAAATTTTTCATGTAATTGTTTCTGGAGCGCTTTTTTATAGTGGTTCATCGATTTTTTATTTTGTTGCGTGTCGATACATTGGAACAGGTCTTTCGATGGTTACGTTTTTTACGTATCCAGCTTTTGTGATGTTTTTGCAATGGTTATTTTATAGAAAAAAAGTTACCAAAGCGTATCATCTTGCGCTCGTGATTATTCTTATCGGCATGATATTTTTAGTTGATTGTGGAAATTGCGCGTTCGATTTTTTTGGCATTTTTATCAGTATCATCGGTGCATTGTTTTATGCTTGTTATGTGGTGGTTAGCAAGAAAAGCCGTTTGTCTCCGTTAATTTCAACACTTATGGTTTCATTAGGTTGTATGATTACCTGCTTTGCCGCGGCTTTTGTAGAAAAAAGTTTTGTTATTCCTTCTGGTTGGTACGTCTGGAGTTATATTTTAGCCCTTGGTCTTTTGTGTACAGCGCTTCCAATTCTGTTACTATTAGAAGGTTTAAAATATATTAGCGCTGAAAAAGCATCCCTACTTTCTGTTTTTGAGCCGTTGTTTGTTGTGGTCTTTGGAATTTTGTTATTGGATGAAAACATCAGTAATATGCAACTCATCGGAATGATTATTGTGATCTGTGGCGGAATTATAACGCTTTTTAGTTATAAAATTAATATAGAAAAAATAATGCATTCATGTTGTTCATTGTTTATCAAAAAAAAGAAATAAAAAATCATGTCAACAGATACTATACTCATTGCGTCATTATTGCGTGCATTTAAAAGATTTGAAAACTTTAGAATACATGATCAGACGCAACAAGAAAAAGCGGGAACTATTCAGGCATTTGCATTTTGTTTTGAAGTAGTGTGGAAAACTATGAAAAGGCTTTTAGAGGAACGTGGTAAAATAGTAAATTCTCCTCGTGAAGCGTTTAGAGTAGCGGCATTAGAAGGGTTCATTAAAGATCCAGAAGTATGGTTTGATTTTGTGAAAAAACGTACTATGACCTTAGATATTTACGAAGAACAAAAAATGAATGAAGTAATGTCAATCATGAGTGAATTTTCTTTGCAAATGAAAGATTTTCTTAAAAATATTGAAAGTCTAAAATTACTATAACTTTGAAAGAATAATGTTTTTATGTTTTATGTGTTTTATTTTTTGCCAATTTTATTGTTCGTAACACTTTTTGTTGGCAGTGGAATTTATTTTTCATTGCAAGGAAGCGATTACGCTTTTTATCAATTGTCCCCTTTAGTTGCCATTCTTCCAAGTATTATGTTGGGATGGATTTTGTATAAAGGCAAAACAGAAGAGCGTATGCATGCGTTTTTAGAAGGCGTGAGTCATAAAGATATTATTACGATGTGTATTATATTTTTGCTTGCAGGAGCATTTAGTCAAGTAACAAAAGATATTGGCAGTATTGCAGCAACAGTGAATCTAGCGCTTGCTTTTATACCATCACATTTTTTAATGATTGGTATTTTTTTAATAGCAGCTTTTATTTCGACAGCTATAGGGACATCAATGGGAACTATTGCAACGATAGCACCGATAGCAGTTGGATTAAGTGCTCAAGCAGGGCTTGCTTTGCCGGTAAGTATTGCAACAGTAGTTGGTGGCGCAATGTTTGGAGATAGTTTGTCAATTATTTCCGATACAACTATTGCTGCAGTGATGTCTCAAGAAGCAGATATGAAAAAGAAATTACTATTGAATGCAAAGGTTGCGCTTGTTGCAGCAGGATTAACGATTGCGCTTTTAATGTATGGCTATTCTAGCCAAGCAGGAGTAATAGAAGTACAAGATTATTCATTGTTGCTTATAGTGCCGTATGCGCTTTTGTTAACGTTAGCTTTTTCTGGTACAAATGTTTTTAGTGTTCTTGCGTTGAGTATCGTAACTGCAGGAATTGTTGGATGTTACGTAAATCCTGCGTATGGCATTATAGCTTTGAGTCAAAGTATCGCTAAAGGTTTTGCAAGTATGCACGAAATTATCATATTATCGATGCTTGTGGGCGGTCTTTCTGGGCTTGCAAGTCAAGGGTTTAAAGAGCTTGCACAAAGACTTTCTTTCTGGATCAAAAATCATGGTGGAAAAAAAACAGCGCAATTTTGTATAGCAGGGATAGTAAGCCTTTTTGATCTTTTGCTTGCTAATAATACCGTAGCAATTATTTTTAGCGGCGGAATTGCTCGTGATGTTGCGCAGAAATCTCATATTCCAGCACATTACAGTGCGGCATGGCTTGATATTTATTCGTGTGTTTTTCAAGGTATTATTCCGTACGGTGCGCAAATACTTTTAGCAAGTACAGTCGCAGGAATATCACCTTTAGAAGTTGTGCCGTATGTTTATTTTTGTTTTATACTTTTTGCCGTTGCAACAGTACATATTTTCTTTAAAAAAAATGTTGTTTAATATTATTAAAATAAAGGCAGAGGTTCTTTTTATTCGTTACGAAAGCAACATGACAATTGACTTGTAATTTCAATTAGAGCAAAATATATCTATTTATTATTATATTAAAATTCTATATTTAAATTTTTAATATAATGTTCTTGATGCGAAATTATGATGAAAAAATTGTTATTCTTTTTGTTATGTATTTATCAAAATATATACTCAGCTGCGGCCGCCGCAGCTGAAGGGAGCAAAGAAGAATATGAAGATATGGTTTTTTTCTTTACATCAAAAATTCTTAATCCTGATGCAGAAAAGCCTGTAACTCAAAAAATTGTTGCCGGTACAATGGTAGGTCTTGGTCTTGGAAAAAATTGTTCATTAACTACAAATCGTGATATGAGAATTGCAGAAAGAATCTGTGATAGTTATATGGCAGAAGATGAATTCATGTATTTTATGAGACAAGTGCGTGAAAAACCAAAACATAATAAAGCTTATTTAGTGCAATATAACAGAGAAAAAGACGAAACAATTTCAGCAAATAGCTTTGGTAGAGCGGTGGGAACAAGAGAAAAAATATTATACAATGCGCCCTTTGCTTTTTTATATGGCGAAAGAGTTGAACCTATTTTTTTTATACAATATTTTTTAATTGAAAAAACATATAAATCTGAAGAACATATATACACAAAAATGCATGAAGTTATTCAAGCATTAAAAGATAAAGCAAAAAAACGTAAAGACAATAAAATTATCTTTCTAAATCCATCACAAGATATGTATGGTGCCCTTACAGATAGTGGTTTTATAAAAGAAGAAATATTGGAAAACTGTGTAAATTATGTATGTGATCTATAATAAAAAATATATATTGTCCTAAAGTGGCTGTGTATCGCTTTCAAGAAGTGTAAGATAGTCGTGATATCGATATATTTTATCACGCTTTTTATCAGTAATTTCTTTTAAAATAGTTAAGTCAAGTAAATGATTAATTGCTGATCGAGCTGTAGGGGCAGTTATTCCTATATCATGCACAAGGTTGGCAACAGAAAATTGAGGATTTTTTTTTGCATATTCAATAATGGCTAAACATGAAAATTTTGCTCGACCGAGTGCGTTTATGCGATCTGTATCTAATAAAAATAATGCATTAATTTTTTCAGTTGTATCTAGAGCTTGTTGGGCAGATGCAATGATTGCTTCGAGAAAAAATGCTGTCCAGGTTTGCCAGTCATCTTTTTCGCGAACATTTTGTAAGAGATCGTAATAATAAGTTCTGTGTTGTTTAAGATAGAGGCTGACATATAAAATTGGTTTTTCTAAAAGATTTTTTTCACATAAAAATAGAATAATTAAAAGGCGTCCTAATCGACCATTCCCGTCTAAAAAAGGATGAATGGTTTCAAATTGAACATGAAGTAATCCAGCTTTTACTAAAAAAGGAAGATTTGATTCTGTGTCATGAAAAAAATGTTCAAGATCAGATAAGCACTTCATAAGTTCTTCTGGTGGCGGTGGAACAAAATAAGCATTACTCGGCTTGCTGCCACCAATCCAATTTTGCGAAGTGCGTAGTGATCCTGGAGTCATATGTGCGCCTCTTGTTCCAGAGAGCAAGATGGCATGTATTTCGCACAATAATCTTAAACTTAACGGGAAGCCATTTGTGATGCGATCAAGTCCATATAAAATTGCTTTTACATAATTCGAAACTTCTTCAACATCTTCTTGAGAAATAGTTGTTTTTTTATCTTGCTCAAATAAAAGCAAGTCAGAAAAAGAGCTTTGTGTGCCTTCGATTTGCGAAGAAAGTAAGGCTTCTTTTCTGACGTACATATACATAAATAATGCATGATTAGGAATAAGATTTATCTTGCTATTAAGTGCAGTAATTGCTTGTGTTGCTTGTTCTATTTTTGGCATGAGCTTTTCTAAAGCAAGTTTTGGAGGCAATGCTGGAGGAATATAAGCTTTGTAAGATTCAGAGTTCATGCTATTCCTTTGCTTCGGGTATTTTTTAAAGAAAAGATAACGACCTATCTTTTCTTAGTCAAGAATCAAAAGAAAAGATGAGCTTATTTTTATAAAGGTATTATAAAAATTTGACTATTTTTCATATTCAAATAGAATATAATTGTAAGTATAAGATTATCAAATAAAAGGAATTTTTATGAAATTAAAATTATTGTTGTTATATTTTTTTACATCATTTGGCTTGCAAGGTGCGGAAGCAGGAGCAGCTGCAGAAGAAGCAAGTCCATCTTTAAAAAAAGGATTAGAAGATGATGGTGAAAGGAAAAAACAAAGAAAAATTGATATAGCTGATGTAGAGATTGTAGCGATTGATGAAAAAAATCAAGATATGTGTAAGCAAGCTAAAAATGTTTTTTCAGAAGGATTAAAAAATAAAATAATCGGTAAGCAGGAATATGAAAAGCATTATGATGTTTTAATACATCAATTAGATGAGATTTCTACTATTGGTTATGTTGCGATTAATAAAACTGATAATACTGTTTTGAGTGTTGTGTTTTTAACAGCGATAGAAGATATTATAACAATTCAATTTTTAGTGACGCATGTTAAATTTAGAAGCCAAGGCATTGGTGGAAAAATAATTACTTTTTTAAAAGAACAATATGCAAAAAAATTTAAATATTTAAAAGTTTCAATTTTAGACGCAGCAAAAGAATTTTATGTAAGAAATGAATTCAAAGAAACATTAGAAGATCGTAGAATAATGTATTTTAATTTAAAATAAAATTTCTTAGACCTTTAAAATACAGCATTATCTTAGCTATAGTTTTTTATAAATTTAAAAAATTTTAAGTAAGGATATTTGTATGATTATTTTTTTTAATGGTTGTTCATCATCAGGAAAGTCTACGATTATTCGTGCAATGCAACATAAAGCGACTGCGCCGTGGCTTTCTGTTGGAATTGATTCATTCTGGGCAATGATGCCTGCAAATTATATTATGTACGGACCACGATCGCACGAAGGTTTTTATTATGTGCCTGGAAGAGATGGTCAGGGGCCAACTATGGAAGTCAAAAATGGTAATTTTGGCACTAAAGTTATGGAGACAATTCCTCAAGTTATTGCTACTATGGCTGCAAATGGTATGAATATTTTAATTGATGAAGTGGTGCTCGAAAATACATTGTTATTAAATTATGTACGTTATTTAAAATCGTATAAAGTTTATTTTGTGTGGGTTTCGTGTGATCTTAAAATATTAGAAGAGCGTGAAATTTTGCGTGGCAATCGTGGTCAAGGTTTAGCTCGTTCGCAAATGAAAATTGTTCCTACGCTTGATTGGCCGTATGATTACACGATTGATACAACAACAAAATCGGCTTTTGATTGTGCGCAAGCAGTTATTGATTTTGTGCATGATCATCAAAACCCGCAGAGTTTTAAAGAATTAGAAAAACGTTGGGATATAGAATAAAAAGTGAAATATATAATGAGAAATATTAGATTAAGCCAAGAGGATCAAGATAATATAATATTTTTTTTTAAAAAATATTATAGTCAGACAAGTGAACATTTATGGATTTTTGGATCGCGTGTTGATCTTGCTAAAAAAGGTGGTGATATTGATTTGTATATAGAAACAATAGAACCTGATATTCATGTTGTTCAAAAACAAAAAAATAATTTTCTTGATGCATTGCATGATGCTATCGGTTATCAGAAAATTGATATTATTATTAATATGTTAAAAAGTACCTATTTAGAACTTCCTATTTATAAAATTGCTAAAGAAACAGGAATACAATTAGTATGAAAAATTTAAAAATTTTAGAACAATCAATAATGGAATTAGGTATTTTAATTGAAAATGCAAAACAAATTAGAAAAAAATTGATTGAACCATTGATGCCTTTGACAGCTTATTTTGTGGAAAATTGTAGTCTTGAAGAGCGCGTTATTATAGATTCTTTAGCGATGCGTTATTTGCAGATACAAGACATGCTTTCAAATAAAATTTTTGTTCGTTTTTTAGAAGTTGTTGATGAAGACCTTGTAGGCATGAGTTTTATTGATATTTTGAACCGTTTAGAAAAAATGAATATTATTAAAAATTCTTACAGATTTAGGCATTTACGAGATTTGCGAAATCACTTAACACACGAATATCCAGATCGTCCCGATATGCGAGCAGATTTTTTAAATCAGGCATATGATGGCATTCCAGAATTAATCGAAATTTTTGATATTATTAAAGTTCGATTACAAGCAATTAAAGAATAAAACATGGAACAAGTGTCGACATCTTTTGATGACTTAACGTACGGAGCTCTCTGTTCGCTCTATTACGATCTTGATGTATCTAAAAATACAAAAGAAGAATTTGATTTTTATGAGCATTATGTCAAAAAAACAAAAGGATATATTTTAGAACCAATGTGCGGTTCAGGAAGATTTTTGTTGCCATTTCTTGAGTCTGGTTATGCAATTGAAGGCTTTGATGCAAGTCATGCGATGCTGCAAAGATTGCGTGAACGGGCTCAAAATCAAAAGATAGTTCCTGTTGTGTGGCATGGATTAGTACAAGATTTTGTGAGTATTAAAAAATATGATCTGATCTTTATTCCCTGCGGTTCGTTTAATTTGATTTTTAATATGCAAGATGCTCAAAACGCGCTTCTAGCACTGTATGCCAGTTTGTCTGATGGTGGCATTTTAATTTTTGAAGTTATGACTGCTGAGTTTTTAAAAAATCAAGAAGTTTCTGCATGGTTTTATAACGCGATAGCTTGCCCTGATGGTAAAATAATTACTTTAGCAACCATGCATGAGCCTGCTGACGGGTTTGTTCAAAAAACTATCTGTCGTTATGATTTACTGGAAGGCAATATGCATATAAAAACTGAAGATGAAATATATACGTTGCGCTTTTATACGCAATCCATTATGAATCATATGTTGCAGGCTACAGGTTTTAAACACATAAGATGTCTTAAAGCATTTGATCATCAAGTTTTAGCAGCTGATGATGATGGCATTATTATCTATGAATGCACGAAATAAAAAGGTAAAAAAATATGAGTATTCAAAAAGTGCAACATACAATCGTTCGCGCAGTCATTATAAAAGACGATCATCTTTTAGTCTGTATTGGAAAAAATAAGAAGTATGTTTTCTTGCCTGGTGGACATCTTGAGCCAGGAGAAAGTTTGGAATATGCTTTAGAGCGTGAATTGCAAGAAGAATTAAGCATGCGTCTCAAAGTTGGTCGATTTTTAGGTTGCTTTGAATCATCATTAGAAGTATTAGTTTGTAATGAATTAAAACATATGTGTCATACGCATGAAATTAATTTTTTATTTACAGTGGTTTCTGAAAATTTTGATATAAACAAAGTGCCAGAGTCATTAGAAAGTCATACAAAATTTAAATGGATTCCATTAGTGAGTGCTGATAATAAAGATAATTTTTTGCCAAGTGTATTATTTGATATGCTACCCTTTTGGCTTGCGTGCGATTATGGTAAAGCATTAAAAAGTGATATATAGCTAAAAATATTCAGCTTAAAAATAAAGCTTCTTCTTCATTCTCGTCATCCTCAGGAACGAAGTGACGCAAGGATCCAGGCTTCGAAGTATAAACAGTTTTATGATATTCACGATATAGTGCTGTAAAGAGAAGTCTGATTAATATTTTTTTATATGTTGTCGCTTTGCGTTAATGTGAAAAGCTTTATTCTTCGAAGCCTGGATCCTTACGGTCGCGTTGCTCCCTGAGGATGACGAGAGTTCGAAATTTTTTTTAAAAATTATTAACTTTTTTTATTTCTAAGCTGATGGTGTTATGTTATAAAATAATTTTTTTTAAAAAAAAGACCGTGTTTTTTACGCACGGTCTTTTTTTTAAAATTATTATACTTTAATTATTCTTGATCACGTTGTCTAAATGGCTTTCTTGGTCCTGAAAACGATGAATCTGAAGAACGTTTTTTAAAGTCGCCATCACGTTTAAAAAATGGCTTATCATTTGATCTAAAATTTGAGCGTGATTTAAAATCACCACCTCTATCTTCACGCGGAGTAAAGTTAGAATCTCTATCAGAAGAGAATGGTTTGCGAGGACGTCTTTCTGAAGATTCAGCGTTTCCATCTTGTCGATCTCTTTTAAAGAATGGTCGATCTGATGAATCTGATCTGCGATCTGAAAAAGGTCTATCAAAACTGCGAGGTTTTCTATCAAAAGTTCTTTCAGATCTTTCTGGTCTTTCTGAGCCTTCGCTGCCATCACGATCAAATGAACGACGAGGTCCGCGTTCGCGACGATCACCGCCACCAAATCCGCTGTCACTACGTCTATCGTTTCTGCCTCTGCTAAATCCACCGCCACCACGACGATCTCTATTGCCGCCGCTGCGGCCACCGAATCCACCACTACGACCACCGCCACTTCTGCGAGCAGGACGTTCTGATAATTGTGCACGATCACTGTCGCTGATTCCTTGAGATGAATTTGCAAAACGATCAATGATCATCCAGTTTCTTTTTTCTTTGTTCGTTACGAGACATAAAGAAAAACCTTCAGCTCCAGCGCGACCAGTACGGCCAATTCTGTGAATATAATCTTCTGGATTTTGCGGAAGATCAAAGTTAATAATATGGCGAACACTTGCAATATCAATCCCTCGAGCAGCAATATCAGTTGCGACTAAAATTGGATAGGTTGCTTTTCTAAAAGCAGTAATAACACGTTCACGTTTGTTTTGACGTAAATCACCGTGCAAAGCAATAGCTTTAAATCCAGCATCATTGAGTTTGTGTGCTAAATTTTCGCTGCTCCATTTTGTTTTTACAAAAACAATAATTGATTCTTTGCGTTCTTCAAGTTGTTTGATGAGCGTTGTTTCTTTTTCGTTATCTGCAACAAAAATAACTTCTTGTTTGATTTTAGAAACAGGAGATGATTCTTTGCCGATTGCAATACGTTCTGGATTCTTTAAAAAGCGTGAAGCAGTTTTTAAAATGTTTGATGGAATCGTCGCGGAAAACATGACTGTTTGATGATCTTGAGGTAATTGTTTTACGATTTGATCGATTTGGCTTTCGAATCCCATATCAAGCATTCTGTCAGTTTCGTCAAGCACTAAAAAGTGAGTAGCATTGGTTCTGATAGTTGATCGAGAAATGTGATCAATAATACGTCCTGGCGTTCCGATAAAAATACGGGTTTCGCGATTACGCAATTGACCAAGTTGTTTGATAAAAGATTCGCCACCGATTAAAAGCGCTGTTTTGAGCGCTGATTTTGGTCCTAATAATTGACGAACCATGTGTGCAACTTGTTGTGCTAGTTCTCTTGTTGGAACAATAACTAAAGCTGTTTCAGATTCGTTTTCGAGTAATCTTGTAATTAATGGAATAGTAAAAGCTAATGTTTTGCCGGTACCAGTTTGAGCTGAGCCAAGAACATCTTTTCCGGCTAATGTCAAAGGTATGGTTTGAGCTTGTATTGGGGTTGGAGTAGTAAAAGTTAGTTTGTCCAAAGATGCTTGTATAATGGGATTGAGCCCCATTTCTTTAAAAGAATTCATGCATTCCCTTATTGTAAAGGTACCTCCATCGAGCCTAGAGCGCGGGGTACGTGATTAGAAAGATCACAAAAAAGTACCGAAAGCAATAGGTTTTTACAACAACTCGATAGATTTTGTGCATTAATAAAGAGTATACCATATATATTTTATAAAAAAAATGAAGAATTTTATCGTATTTTTTTATAGTTTGTCTTGCCAGAAATAAGCTTTTTATGATTTTTTTATACCGTTAAAAAAGAAGAAAGTTATAAGGGAAAGATCGATTATAATTTTTAAAGTGGTATAATTTTACTGATAATTTTAGTTTTTTATAAAACTGGTAAAGAAGAGAACATGAAAAAATATTTTTTAATAAGCTTGAGTTTTTTATCTTTCAGCTTAAAGGCTTTTGATCAAGCAGCTTTTTTAGAAGGGTTCAAAGATACTGTTCAAAAAATAAAGCATACATTTTATAGACAAGCAGCGCGACTTGGAGCGGCATCAAGAATAGGGTTATGTCACGAAGGGCCATTAACTGCGCTTCCTGCATTGCATCAAGCAGTTTTGAGCGGAGATTTAGTCAAAGTAAAAGAAATTTTGCATTTGCCAGGAACATCAATAGAAGTAGTTGATGCAAACGGTATTACTGCTTTGCATTGGGCAGCTTTTAAAAATCATTATGATATTGCGGTTTATTTAATTCAAAATGGTGCAAAAATTGATGCAACAGATAATAATGGCTGGACGCCTTTGCATTATGCTTCAGAACGCGGACATTATGAACTTGTCGTTTATTTAATTAATAAGGCAGGCGCTAACAGAAGAGCTCGTACTAATAAAGGAGCTACTGCTTGGTGGATTGCGCAAGATAGACGAGTATTAGAATTTTTAGGTGGACCAACAAAGGATGAAAATAAATTGCCTTTTGTTGTCTCTCAAAGTATACAAAATCAAAAATAATAGATGCATGATAAGGCGGTAGGTATGGGACAAGTGCAGCTTAATCTTTCTCGCAAATGGCGTTCAAAGCAGTTTGATACAGTTATTGGACAGGAATTATCTTTGCGCATTTTGCAAAACAGTTTATATGCAAATCAATTTTTCCCGGTCTATCTTTTTGCCGGACAAAGAGGTTGCGGAAAGACTACGACTGCTCGTATTTTTGCTGCAGCATTAAATTGTCAGGCATTAAGTGAATTCCAGAAAAATCCAAAAGCGCATAAAATCCCTTGTTTGGCGTGTGATTCATGCAAAGCAATGACTGAACAACGTCATCCAGATTTTATAGAAATTGATGCAGCTTCTCATACAGGCGTTGATAATGTTCGTTATATTATTGAATCGGCATCCTTGCTTCCTGTGCTTGGTCAAAAGAAAATATATTTAATTGACGAAGCTCATATGCTTAGTAAGGCGGCATTTAATGCTTTTTTAAAAATTTTAGAAGAGCCGCCAGCATCAGTCTTATTTATATTGGCAACCACTGATCCACATAAAATTATCGAAACCGTTCGGTCTCGTTGTTTTACTATTTTTTTTAATGCAGTTTCGGCAGATATTGTCGTAAAACATTTGTTGTTAGTCTGCAAAGAAGAAGCAATAGAAGCTCAAGAATCAGCTTTGTACGTTATTGCAACAGAGACAGAAGGCTCTGTCAGAGATGCACTTAATTTACTCGAACAAGTTCGTTTTTCTCACACAAGTGTTACGGTCCAAGCAGTGTTGAATTTATTGGGTCATATGCCAGAAGCAGCACTCCTTGCTATTTTTGAAGAAATCATAGGCAGTGATATTCAAAATCTTTTAACTGCTTTGCATCATCATGAATATCAAAAATATGTCGCATTACTGGTATGGAAAAAGAGCACTGATCTGGTTCGTACATTTTTGTGGATTAAGCAATCGATACCTTATGTTCCACTTTTCGAAGATGATAATCGTGTGCGTCAGATTGCTCAAAAAGTTTCGATTGAATGGATAGTAAGTGCCTTACAGATTATGTATCGATATGAATCATTGCTTATAAAAAGTACTGTTTCTATCAAAATTTTAGAAATGTTATGTATCGAATTATGGTATAGCAATAAAAAAAAAGATGAACCATCTGTACAGTCATATAAAAATATAAAAAATGATCAGGAGCAGATTGTTGTCAATCCTGTGCAGAATATGCAAAGTGAAGTCAAAGAAGATGATCGCTGGCAAAGATTTATAGCATCGATTGAAAAACTTTCCGATCCGTTGTTGCAATCTATTTTTAAACAAGCGCGTTCTGTGCTTCCAGCGCAAGATGAAAACATTATAAAAGTTTATTTTTCGCAAGAAGCTACTTTTTTTAAGGAATGGTTGATTGATACAAAATCTGTGTGGCAAAAGCTTTTAGAAAGTATTTTTGGTGATGCAATAGAATTACAAGCTTTTTTTGATCAAAAAGAACCAGTAAAACCATTGACGCCAAAGCCACAGACAACATTTTCTGTTGAAAAAAAAAATAATGAAACACCTGTAAAACATACGAATGCATCAGTTACTTATAATAAAAAAGAAATAATAGTAGATATATCAGATTCACAAAAATGGAAGAAAGCACAACAACTACAAGAAGCTTTTGGCGGTGTTGTAATTGCTATACCTGAGGAAGAAATAGATGGCAAAAGTGGGCAGTAAAGTAGTTATTATCGGTAGAACTAATGTTGGCAAATCGACCTTATTTAATCGACTTTCTACATCAGTAAAAAGTATAGCGCTCGATTATTTTGGCGTTACGAGAGATTTTATTTACGATACCGTTGCATGGAAAGATGCACAGTTTGAATTGATTGACACCGGTGGTATCGATTTTAAAAAAGGATTAGATGTTTTGACAGAAGCAGTCAGAGAGCGTGCAATCAAAGTTTTGAACGAAGCCGATGTCGTTCTTTTTGTCTGTGATGGATCAGTTGGTGTGCTTGCAGAAGATGATGCGCTTGCGCGTTTTGTGCATAAGTTAGGTAAACCTTCGATGCTTTTGATTAATAAATCGGATTCAAAAAAAGCGCAACATTTTTTAGATGAATTTTATAGACTCGGATTCAAGCATGTTATGGAAATTTCTGCGCAGCATGGATTGCAAATAGCAGAGCTTTTAGATCAAGTGATTGAGCTATTGCCAGAAGAAGAAAAAAAACAACCGGAAGAATCTTTGTATAAAGTTGTATTGCTTGGAAAACCGAATGTTGGAAAATCATCGCTCATGAATTTATTGGTCGAAAAAGATCGATCATTAGTTGCAGACATTCCAGGAACCACGCGCGAAGCAATAAGTGATACGATTCATTTTTATAAAGAAACGATTCAAGTAACAGATACCGCAGGATTGCGACGCAAAAGTTCTATTAACGAAAACATTGAGCAACTCATGGTTAAGAGTTCTTTGACTGCCGTTAAGCACGCAGACATTGTTCTTTTGTTGATTGATGCGCAAGAGCGGGAGCTTTCGCAGCAAGTTTTAAAATTGTTAGCCTATGCATTTGATGAAAACAAAGCAGTTATTTTGCTTCGCAATAAGCAGGATCTTTTGACTGATGATATTCAGGCAGATTGGAAATTTGATATAGGCGCTTACGAATATATGCTTAAAAAAGTAGAAATTTTAAATATTTCGTGCGAAACAGGATATAATATTGGAAAAATTATGCCGTTAGTGCAAGAAGTATGGCAACGTTATTCAACGACTTTTTCTGCAACAGAATTGACTGTGTTGTTAAAAGAAGCTCTCGATCGCACACCTTTGTATAATGGTGGTCGTCGATTAAAACTTTTTTCTGCAAAACAATTTGGAAAAAGACCACCTTTAATTCGTTTGAATGTTAATGAACCAGCATGGTTTGGCGATAGTCAGAAAAGTTTTTTTGAAAATATTTTACGTAAAGAGTACAACCTTAAAAGTATCCCCGTTGTATTTGCTGTATGCAAAATGCAATTTAATTAAAGACCGCTGTTTTGTAAAAAAGCAGCACTGTAAACAAAAGGAGCTTGTATGAATATCAGAATTGCATTCAGAAACATGGATCACTCAGCATCAATAGAGGCATATGCTCAGAAAGAATTAGAAAAAATCTTTAAATTTTTAAAAAACGAGAATGATTTAATTCATCTGGATTTGGTGCTTGATGCAGCGCGTGTTCATCATCACCATCATGTTGAGCTACGACTTAACAGTAAGCATTATCATTTAATAGCGAGTCACGAAGGTGCTGATTTGTATCAAGAAATTGATAGAGTCATTAAAACTATGATTCAAGAAATTAAAAAAGAAAAAGAAAAAAATCTTGATAAACGTAATCATCCGCAACATAAAAAAGATATGTTTTTTCAAGATGAATTGCCAGATGATGAGATAGCTGAGTAAAAAACATAGTTTATAAGGATATTATTTTTAAAAAAAATATTGAACTCTCGTCATCCTCAGGAACGAAGTGACGCAAGGATCCAGGCTTCGATGCGTAACTTCTGTTAAAAACTTTCAGCTTACAAATAATGTTTTATTTTCGCGATCGTCATCCTGAGGCGCGATCCAAGCGCCGTGAGGATCCAGAATTATTAAGCTATAATTTAAAGACATTCAAAAAAATATTTTAATACTATAGCGTTGTATTACTGATTCCTTGCATCTATTGCACTTTTTGTGAATATCAAAAAAATAGATCTTTTTATAATAATTTAAGTAAATCCTGGATCCTTACGGCGCTTGGATCGCGCCTCAGGATGACGAGAGTTCGGAATTTTTTTTAAAATAATTAGCTTTTTTGTTCCTGAAAAATGGCGAGAGTTCAATGTTTTTTTAACCTTCGGCTTCGGTTGTTGCAGCAGGAGTTTCTGCAGCGGCAGCGCCTGCGCCACTTTCAAGTCTTGCTCTTTTTCTTGCAGGCTCTGTTCCTGGTTGACGAGCTGCTGTTGCTAGTTGATACATAGCACTGGCTGCAGCGGCAGCTCTTGGATGCATTGGTCTTGGCACAGCAACAACAACTTCTGGTTCAACACATCTAACATCAACATTAAAAGAATATGGATAGCCTCTAAGTTTTAATGCATCTTTAAGTTTTGCATGATTGTCGAATGGGTCATCTAAAATTTTTAAAGCGTGCATGGTGGCATCGACATGGGTATAATTATCTTCTGGGTTAAAGCGAGGAACTAAAGGATTTGTAATTTTTATATATTTTAATGCTCTTTTAAAAAGTTCAACATAAGATTTTCGATCATTATCAGAATCTTCCTTATTCATACCATATAAATAAAAAGTATTAGCAAGTAATTTTCTATAAAATTTTCTATTATGAGCATCAAAAGGATTATCATTGTCTAAAATATGTTTAGTTATGTGTTTTTGCCAATAGTATTTATTTTTTAAGCAGCTATGACAGTTTTCTATGGGACATACGTATACAGCTTTGTATGCTTTATGTGGGCTTGTTGTAGCTGTTATTTTTTTGCATCCCATTAAAAAATGAAATACTGCTCTGCGGCCTTCATGTATGTTTTCTCGGCAACCAGGGCAGTCTAGTGGCTGTAATTTCTCAATTGTGGATTTTTTAGTTTTTCGATAGTTTGCTGTAGTTACTTCATCAACATCGTCTTCTTCTATGGTAACAGTAAGTTGATCTGTTTGTGTTGTTATTGAATGTGTAGCCGCAGCTGCACCAGTTTCAGCGCTTGCTGTTGCTAAAGGGGCTGTTAAAGCTGCCATAGTATGAGCTAATGATGGTACAACGACTGGTTCAAGTGGAAGTGGCACTGTAATCGGTTGTGCAGCGGCAGCTGCGGCTTGAAATGTTGTGGAAAATGTTGGAGCAGTTGGTGCTGAAAAATGCGCAGTTAATGGTGGCACTATTGCTAATGTTGGAGCTGAACTTTGTTGTCGAGCTTGTGAAAATAGTTGAGATGGATGAACTTGTTCCCTTTGCATTGCAGCGTCTATTTGTTCTTGATTTTTGGGAGAACGAATTGTTGGTAGTGGGGTTCTTCTTGGAATCCTTACATCTCTAAACATTGATTCTTCTTGTGTCAGGGGATCTAATGAATTACTATTAAGAGGAAATACAGAATCTAGTAATTCATTAAGGTCACCAGGATACACTTTTTGATAAGCTACAGATAAAAACAAAAAAAATAGTAATCTTTTTTTAAACATCGTATTTTTCATTTCATAATACAGAATAAAACATTAAAACAGTTAGCAGATTATACTTTTTTATATTTTTATAAAGTTTTGATCATAACTATTGTGTTTCTATTTTGATTCTTAATACAATTAATATTGTAATTAGTTCTCAAGTCTATCGTAAGATTTTTAGAAAAATTATTGGTTGCGGGGGATTCTTTTAAAAAAGATTTTTTTCAAAGTCGAGCAAGCTTATTAAGTTCTTTAACATTTCCAGAAAACAACAGTACATCATCTTTTTTAATAATATAATCTGATCCGATTGATATAAATTCTGCGCCTTCTTTTTTTGCAATACAACCGACTTGATACGTTTCTTGCAAGGCTAGCGAAGCAATAGTTTTTTCTATAAAATCTTCTGGAGCTGTAATTTGGCTTAAAGAAAAATCTTTAGTGATTCTAAAAAATTGACTAAACGGAGAGCTTAATCGTTCTGCTAAACGAACGCCGACGTCCTGTTCTGGAATAATTGTTTCATCTGCACCAATAATCGTTACAATTTCTTGATGAATTTCGTTTATCGTTCGTGTGATCACGCGCGGAATTTTTAGATGTTTTTTTAAAATTGCGGTGATTAATATTGATTGAGCAAAATTTTCGCCCATCGCAACGATAACGGTATCCATTTCATCAACGCCAACCGAACGTAATGTGGTTTCATCAAGCACGCGCATACAAATCGACTGTGTTACGGAATCTCTGATGGAAGAAACAATTGATTCATTGCTATCAATTGCAAGAACTTCAATACCTTTTTCGTGTAACGTGGTTGCAATATTGTAGCCAAATCTACCAAGGCCAATAATACATACTTTCATACATAATCCTTTATTACGTTATCATAACGCGTTCTTCTGGATATGAATATTCTCCAGGTTCGCGTTTTGTTCTTAAAGCAATAAGAAGAGTTAGAGATCCGATTCTACCGATAAACATACTTAAAGCAATGAGCATTTTTCCTGCAAAAGAGAGATAGGGCGTAATGCCTATTGAAATGCCAAGCGTGGTAAAGGCTGATACGGATTCAAAAAGAACTTCAAGAAAGGGTAAACTATTTTCGGTAATCAAAAGACAAAAAGTGGTAAGAGTCATCCAGACAATCGTAAGTGTTACGAGCGCTAGAGCTCGATAAATTTGATCTTTTGCAATAGAGCGTTTGCCGACATTTACGGTTGCTCGTCCGGCAATTGCAGCATTAATGGTTCCTAGAAAAATTGCTGCGGTTGTTAATTTAATACCACTTCCTGTTGATCCTGGCGCAGATCCTATAAAACAGCTAATCATCAGAGTAAAGAGTGATGCATTTTGCATAGCATCAGTGTGTACGGACATATAGCCACCACTGCGAGAACTGACTGAAGTAAAAAATGCATTGCACCATTGTAAAGGTGCTGGCAGTAATTCAAAAGTGTTATGATGCTCTAGGACCCAAAATAAAAAAGTTCCTGCGATCACAAAGAAAAAATAATATGAAAGAACAATTTTTGTTTGCAGCGAAAATTGATATCGTTTGCTTTTTGTTTTCCACCAGGCAAAAAGATCTTTCCATGTTATAAAACCAATTCCTCCAGAAATCATTAATAAACTGGTGACGATGAGCATATTGTAATTTGTTGCGTAAGAAATCATGCCATTTTTAAAAGGACAAAATCCTGCGTTACAGAATGCTGCAACTGCATGGAACAGAGCATAAAAAAGAGCTTTGGGCAGTGAATAATCAAAACGAATCGTTAAAAAAATAAAAAAAGCGCCCATTAATTCTATGATAAACGAAAGACCGGTAATAAAAAGGAGTGTTTTTTTCATGTCTTTCCATGAATCAAGATCGAGCATTTCGCCAGCCATAACTTGCGAAGAAAGCCCTAAATTGACAAATAAAGAAACGATAAAAAAAGTAAGTGTAATAAGTCCTAGACCGCCTATTTGCAAAAGGGCAAGAATAATCATCTGTCCATAAATAGTAAATTGTTCCAGAGGAATGGTCATCAATCCTGTGACACACATGCACGAAGTTGCGGTAAAAAAAATATCAACAAGGTTCATCGCTTGTGTTCGGGCAAACGGTAAAGAGAGCAAAAAAGTGCCTACAAAAATAGCTAAACTCATCGAAAGCAGCACCGTTCGACTTGGAGAAAACATACGATATTTTGAAGTATTCATAATAATTCTTTCATGATTTATTTTTGTTACGTTATAAAAAATAAAGTAACGGCAACAATAAGCATAAAAATAACGACAAGCGTATTAAAATAAAGCGTAATATGATCTTTAACTTGCTTACCCCAAGCGAACATCACCGCAGCAATCAAAAACATTCGAGCGCCGCGCACAATCAGCGAAGCAATAACAAAAGGAATAAATGATACATGGCAAAAGCCTGCAGTGAGCGTAATAACCTGATAAGGAAGGGGTGTAATCCCTGCAAGAATAATAGCAGTAGCTTCGTGTTCTTGGTATTGATGGCACAGATAAGCAAATTTTTCTGGTGTGGTGACTAATGCAACAAGTTGTTGTCCTAGCAATTCCCAAATATAAAAACCAATCCAAAAAGCAGTAATGCCGCCAAGGACTGAAGCGATTGTTGCGATAGATGCAAAATAAAAAGATCGATTTGGTTTTTCTGAGCAAAATAATAAAAGTAATGGTCCTGCTGGAAAAAAAATAATTGCATCAACAAAGAAAAAAAGGATAAGAATGGCGATTCCGTAAGGAGTATGAACAAGCGTTCCTAGCCAATCATAAAGATTGCGGATATACGTAAAGCCGCGATTTGTAATAGTTCGAATCACAAAAAACCTTTTTTTTAAAAATGCATTTTTTCTTGAAGATATGTCAAAAGTTTGTCCATAGAAATGCGTTCTTGTTTTGTCGTATCACGATCGCGGATGGTTACGCAATGATCTTGTTGGCTGTCAAAATCATAGGTCACGCAAAAAGGAGTTCCAATTTCATCTTGGCGACGATATCGTTTGCCGATTGATCCAGAGTCATCGATAACAGCGCTTAACCCTGCGCGTTTTATGCTTTTATAGAGTGGTTCAAGATGTTCAGAAAGCTTTTTAGAAAGAGGCATAAAAGCAACGGTGATAGGGGCGATTAAAGGTGATAGCGAAAGCACAATTCGTGTTTCGTCATCAACTGTATCTTCGCGATAGGCATTGTATAAAAGTGTTAAAAAAAGACGATCAACGCCAACAGAAGACTCGACTACGTGCGGAATGTATGATTCTTTGGTGTCCTGATTAAAGACAGCAAGGTCTTTTCCTGAATGTTGCGAATGTTGCGTAAGGTCAAAATTGCCACGATGAGCAATGCCTTCGATCTCTTTCCAACCAAAAGGGAAGAGGTATTCAACGTCAACGCAGCGAGAAGCGTAATGAGCAAGTTCATGTTTTTCGTGATCGCGAACACGAAGTGCATCAGAAGAAATGCCGATTTTTTTATAAAAAGCTAAGCGATGTTCTATCCAAAAAGTAAGTGCTGTTTGTGACGCTTCGGGAGCGCAAAACCATTCAAGTTCCATTTGCTCAAATTCACGCATTCTAAATAAAAATTGTTTTGGCGTAATTTCGTTGCGAAAAGCTTTTCCAATTTGCGCGATGCCAAAAGGAAGCGCGACACGTGTTGTGGTCATGACATTTTTAAAATTTATAAAAACAGATTGCGCAGTTTCGGGGCGAAGGTAGGCATGAGAACTTGAGCTTTCGAGCGCTCCTAGTTGTGTTTTGAACATCATATTAAAATTGCGAATATCGGTGAAATCATTTTTTTTGCACGAAGGACATCCTTGTGAAAAATCTGTGTCATCAGCGCGAAATCGATGTTTGCAATTTTTGCAATCAATCATAGGATCATGAAAATTTTCGATGTGTCCAGAAGCTTTCCAGACGGATTCTGGAGCGAGCAATGATCCATCTAATTCAACGATTTCGCCATGATTATTTTCTAAAGACTGGAGCCATGCTTTTTTGATGTTTTTTTTCATGAGCGTGCCAAGAGGGCCAAAATCATATACGCCATTAATGCCGCCGTAAATATCGGCTGACGGATACACAAAACCTCTGCGTTTACAAAGGCTGACTAAAGTTTCTAAAGAAACAGCACTTTTATCTGATTTCATTACACTATTCCTCATTCTAGTTTCTTGGCTAAAAAAAATTAGTATAACAATTTTTTTAAAGAGCGCACAGGCTTTTACAGCTCTAAGAATAAAGCTCGTTATTATCTTAAAAATTACGTATCTTGATCTTCTTTTTAAAGAAGTCAAAATAATAGCAGGGAGTTTATTCTATGATAATTACTAGATATAAAGGAAATAGAGTTATGAATTATGTAAAAGATATACTAATCGCGATTGCTTTTTGTGCTGTAGGCGCTGTTTTGTATAATTTATTTTGTAATCAAAAAGAGTTTGCAAAGCATTTTGCCACGTACGGAATTATGGTAAAGCATATGAATGCTGGAGTGGCAGCTGATAATGGAACGATTGGTCCGGATGCGTTGCGTGCAGCGCAAGAAATAAAAAATTCTGTAAACCCATGGCTTTATGCGCAAGAAAAAGCGCGTGATACGGTAGTGCAAGTTATTGCGCAAACTGCTGAAATTAATATTTTAGAGCCGTATAGAACTCCAAAACAGACCATGCATGCAGGAAGTGCTTTTTTTATAAAAATAGATGGCTATCCAGAAGGATTATTGGTAACGAATGCGCATGTTGTAGAAGAAGCGTATGCGATCTGGATTAAAATTCCTTCATTAGGTCGTGTGATTATAGATGTTGAAATTATAGGAAGGTCTCCAGAACGTGATTTGGCTTTGCTAAAAGTTTCAGAAGAAGGGCTAGAAAAAATTAAAGAAGCGATGGGTTCAATTCCCTATCTTGTCTTGGGTAATTCTGATTGTGTTCGTCGCACGGATGAAGTTCTTACGTTAGGTTATCCGCTTGGCCAAAGTTCTTTAAAGAGTACCTCAGGTGTTGTGAGTGGCCGAGAACATGTTGGCAGTCGATTGTTAATTCAAATTGATTCACCAATAAATCCTGGAAATTCCGGCGGGCCAGCATTAAATATAAAGGGTGAAGTGATTGGTGTTACGTGTTCAGGTGTTGTGACCGCGCAAAATGTTGGTTACATTATTCCGATTAATGAGTTAAAGCTTATTTTTGCAGATTTATATAAAACACCATTATTGCGAAAACCATTTTTAGGATTTTTCTTAAATAGTGGCAGCAAAGAATTGGCGCTACATTTTAATAATCCAGTTCCTTCAGGTTGTTATTTGATTGATGTTTTTGAAAAGAGTCCTATTGCCAAAGTTGGTATAAAAACAGGCGATATGATTTACGAAATTAATGGTATTTCAGTCGATGAATATGGAGAGCTTGCGCTCTCCTGGACCGAGGATAAAATTTCGTTGAGTGATTATATTTCTATGATAGAAATTGGCCAAACTATTAATATAGTTTTCTATCGTAATGGAACAAGGCACGAAGTTAATTTTATATTTGAGCCAACAGAGCTTCCGCCCGTAAAACATGTTTTTCCAGGTATTGATTATTTAGATTACGAAATTTTTGGCGGTATGCTTTTTCAGCCACTCAATTTGAATATCGTCTCTGTTTTGGTTAATAACGCTCCTATTTTAACTCGTTATGGTCTTGCAAAACATCAAAAAGATCCAGCTTTGATTATCACGCATATTGTACCAAATTCTCAAACGCAAAGATTGAATATTTTAGCGGAAGGAACAATCATTTCAGAAATTGATGGTAAAGTTGTAAAAACGATGGATGATTTAAGAAGAGTATTATTTCAAGCGCTTGATAAAGAACGAATTACGTTTAAAACAGAAGAAGGTATCTTTTTTGTCTTAAACGTTAAAAAAGTTTTGGAAGATGAACTCAAGCTTTCGCAAGCATATCAATATCCAATTTCTCCGTTTATGAAAGAATTAATTAACAGAAAATTGCCAGTTCAAGATAGTCATGCTTTGATTAAACCGGCTTTGCCAAAACTTTTTAATTTTTCAAATCAATAAAAAGGTTAAAAGAGTATGAATCGTAAAGAACGGCTCGATGTTCTTATGCAAGAACGTTATGCGCATTTAACGAGAAACCAAATTCAAAGTTTTATTATGCAGGGTATGGTGCAGGTAGATGGACAGATTGTAACCAAATCAGGAAAGATTTTTTCTGAACATGTCTTTATTTTTTTAGATAATACTGTTCCTAAATATGTGTGTCGCGCAGGATTTAAATTAGAAAAAGCATTAGAACATTTTGCGCTTGATGTGACTGGATTTGTGGTCATGGATGCGGGACTTTCGACGGGTGGATTTACTGATTGTCTGTTGCAAAAAGGGGCAGTTAAAATTTTTGGCGTTGATGTTGGTTATAATCAAGTGCACGAAAAAATAAAACGTGATGAGCGAGTTTATGTGATGGAGCAAACGAATTTGCGTTACGTAACATCGATAGGTCAGATGGTTGATCTCGTGACGCTTGATTTGTCCTTTATTTCCGTCTTAAAAGTTATGCAGGCGGTCAAAGCTGTTTTAAAACCGCAAGGTCTATTAATTGTTTTAATTAAGCCGCAATTCGAAGCCGCTCGTAATCAAGTTGGCAAGGGTGGCGTTATTAAAGATGAGACTATTCATAAAGAAGTGGTAGAACGCGTGACGCAAGGCATTATTGCGCAAGGATTCGCTCTGACAGGCGTTGTCGAGTCGCCAATTTTAGGCAGTTCGGGCAATAAGGAATTTTTAGCTTTATTTAAAAAGAATGAATAAGTCTATTTTGTAACTTGTTCTGTAAAAAGCCTTGCATTTCTTTTTTAAAGCTTGCTATAATTTCAATTAGAAATATTAATAAGCTTTAAAAGGGGAAATGGTAGGTTAAAATGGATAAAAAATATTTTATTATTTTGGTTGTTGGTTTGTATAGTGCAAGTGTATTTTCAGCTCACGAAGGTGAAGGTTTCAACAGTTTTTTTCTTGATGATGATTTTTTAGATGCTGTAGATAGAGATGTTAATTCAGGCGGTAAAATTGATATTGCGCACACTAGGCATCGTGATTCTGTTGATACACAACAGCAAACAATAGGTCATGCGATAGCAAGAACAGTAAGTCGCACTGATCAAAGCGGTAGTTCTGTTCCCGTTCGTCCTAGTTCTGTAGCTGTAGATAGTTTTGGTGATGCGCCAATAAGAAGTCGAGCAGCGAAAAAAAAATCTCAATCTATAATCAGTAGTCTTAGTGATGCTAGAACTATTGATGAAATGACTCAAGATAATGGTGATAATCATTATTTTGGTCAAACTAATGTGGTTGCAGTAAATGAAAAAGGTGTAACGACTTTTCCTCGTGAGTTAACTTATGCTGAGGTGAGATTAAAGGAGAGATTAAAAGATCAAAGAAAATCACTAGCTACAGCAATAGCAAACTTAAAGGGAGAAGCATTTAACGAAGATGGATCTTTACGACCAGGAAAAGCGTTATTAGTTAAAAAAATTATTAAACTTCAAGACAAGGATCTTGCATTGCTCAAACAAATTTTTGAATTAAATGGAACAGCATCACTTCCACCATTAAGATTTGCTCAAGATGCTACTACTGCAGTTGGGCTTATTCAGCAGATAGAAGCATTAGAAAGAAATAATCAAATAGATGAAGCTGCTTTAGTTGGTCAAGATCGACTTGGTGACGATGCAAAACTTTCTTTTAAACAATGGATAGCGCAAAGAAAAGCAAAAATTCAACAACTACAAGCAAAACTTATAGCATTACAATAATAAAAATGAGGGGAAACAATGAAAAATATAAAGTATGTTGTGCTCATATTTTTTGTCTTTTTGTCGCAAGACTTCATTTTTTCAGGTCATCATGAAGACATTTTTCACGAAGCATATCAATGGCCTACAGATATTCCGGGTGAAATGCATAGTGAACCTGTTGTGACTCATCGAAATATTGTAACAGCAAGGCCTAGTCATGATTCTGGTGATAATGATTTTATAGGGGAGCATAACATATTGCCTGATAAAGTTTCATTTAAGCCTGGCTCTGGTGAATCGCTAGATTTATATTTGAAAAAAAATGATCCAAATCCTGTTGCGCCTGTTGATTCAGGAAGTGTTGTTGCAGAAAATCCATCTGCTCCAGTTGATGAAGCAGGATTGTTCCCTGATCCTACAGATGTTGGCTATGAACATTTTTCAAGAGAAGCGAGTTCTTTATTTGGTTCTTATGTGCCT
>JACCDG011482484.1_pt1 | contig 29480 bp, 31 predicted proteins | sample 7442471 | NCBI WGS metagenome assembly JACCDG01 (sample SAMN15323444, study PRJNA562643) | freshwater metagenome | isolation source: river surface water | place: USA:Blue River Watershed | collected 2017-08-17 | reverse complement strand
TATCTTCTCTAACATATTGTCTCCTTGTGATCGGCAACTTTGGTACACCAATCAAAAAACTCAGATATCCTTTATTTTTCAAAACCAATCACTTTCTGCATCTTGAGTTGATAATTTTGGCACATAGGCTCCAAGCCACAATAATTGACTTCTTGCCCGTGATGCAGCAGTATAAGCCCATCTGACATGCTCCCAGTGCTTACATACTTGCTCAATTACCATGACATCATCCCACTCATCACCCTGAGCTAAATGACACGTTACGACATACGAATACTCAAATGGAATTGTTCCATCATAATCATCCTCTGGATTTATTTTTTCGCAACCCCATTGTTTTGGGTAATAAGGAATCTTTTCCAGCACGCCAAGATCATTCTCTATATCAAAAACATTACCTTTACGAATGTTTTTAACAACCGCCTGCATTCCGTTAAAAACGCCTAATTTCTTATTATTTTTCCTACAAATGACCTTTTCGCCCACCACGACCTTTCCCTCAAAGCCATGATAACCCCGAACCTTGTTGTTAATTTCCTGGCGAGTGGCATTGAACGCACAAATTATCTGATCTACGCCGGTCATTATTTTGGCATTGGCAAATATTTTTTTCTTATCATAAGCTTGAAAATAAACTACCTTGCCTTCGGTGGCAAATTCTTCTGCTGGCTTGCCTAATCGAATCCACTCCGCAAAATGGGCAATCTCACCAGCATTCCGATGTACTTCTTCCAATCGATAATCTGGATTCTTCATTAAATTTGGATTCTGTCCGACAGGCTCTAATTGCCCGTGGTCGCCAATGAAGATGATGGGGCGTCCAAAAGATTGTAAATCGTTGTATAAATCCAAGTTTACCATTGACGCCTCATCCACAATAAAACCGCTATAGTCCACTTCTTTTCTAAGATTGAACTCAACGCCTCCTTTGGGTTTTGGCTCGGGAATGTAAATAAGACTGTGAATCGTAGATGCGTCTGTCAGACCTTTTTTACGCAATACATTAGCTGCTTTTCCGGTAAAAGCACATACAGCAAATTTAGGCAATACCCGCTGTAGTTCTCTAATTAAAGTAGATTTTCCGGTCCCTGCAAAACCACCAACTGTAAAATGATTTATCTTCTTTACCTTAACCGCAATATCATCCACAATACTCTGCTGTTCTTTGCTAAGAACTATCATTTGTTCACCATATTTTCAATTAAAGGTAAATCACCCATTTTGCTTTTCTAGCCATTCCAAAAGTTGCGGAATTACCAATTCATCTAATTTGTTATACAAAGACAAGACGCAACCATCATTAATGAGAAACATATCGAAAGGGAAATTTTTATCATCCAACATTACACAATCAAGATTCTTGCCTCTGCTTCGGAGTTCATTTATGTATGGAACTATTTCCTGCTCCGATGGATTTTTTATATAATTCTCGTGACCGGGACGCCACATTAAGATATTCAATCCACCACGACTTCTAATGTATTCGGCCTCATTCAAATACCGCACATCTGAAATTACTTGATTACATTTTACATCTCTAAAAGCTATATCAATCCAAACAGTTGGCATAATTGAACGAAAATTATCACCAATAAAAATCAGAGAATCACGGACACTTTTGCCAAATCCCGGTGGTACTTCTGGCATTCTCTTCCACTTTTCGATAAATTCTAAATCTACATTAAAAGTTTGCATGTAGACTTTCTTAACGGCATCGGCAAATGCCTTGCAAGTCCATTGTCCTTTGATGCCACTAGAATTTAACTTTTCGCACAAATATTTAGAAGTTACATCCTTCCCGTTGCCAATTTGACCAGCCGTTGCAATTGTGAGGTAACTCATTGATTGTCCGATTCTCAGATCTAATATGTTTTCACTACTAGATCAAATCGACAAAATGAAATATAAACTTTAATCAGCTCACTAAATTAATTGACTATTAGGAGTTAATATGGAAATAGAAAAAATCTGCAAAAATTGCAAATTATACAACGAAAAAGAAAGCACATGTTCTGTTACAATTATTCACGAAGGTAATTACTATGAGCTTCCAGTATTACCTAACAGCAAATGCTTCTGGCAGGAAGAAGACATTCCTATTAATTTAATACGAGCATGGTCTGATGGAAAAAATTCCTATATTGAAACTACCCACAGTGAAGAAGAAGATGAGAACTAACAATGTCATCAGTAAAAGTCAAAGTGGCTCCGTCGGCATCTAAGAAAGTCATGGTGCCAGTAAGTGCTGAATACCCTTTAGTTTTAGTCAGCGATTTCGGAGAATACAGCGGATATGGCATTCTTGCCAGCCGGGTAGCAGAACAACTACATCAAGCCGGGGTACCAATTCGAGTAAGAATACTTAATAATTACACTCCACCTAAGTGGCTAGATAAACTACGCCAATGGAACATTCCACATGGCTGGGAAATGTACATAGGACCACCGGAAAAAATAAGATACAATCCTGCAACATCAAACATAGCTCTAACAATGTGGGAAGCAGGCAGGCTCAGTGCTTCATGGATACGTGATTTGTCATTAAATACCAGATTAATCATACTCCCATGCGAATGGAATATGATTACATTTGATGCTGCTGGCATACAATCAGAATTTTCTCTTATTCAATTGGGCTACGACCAATCAATATACTGGGATAAGGGTTTTTGGCCAGAAAATATCACATTTGGAGTAGCTGCCTCCACTAGTGTTGGAGGTGCCAGGAAAAACATCGAGCAAACTATTGATTGTTTCCGGCAGGCTTTTCCAGATCAAACAGATGTAAGATTAAAAATAAAACTTACACCTAGTTGTAAACTTAACATTCCAAATGACCACAGAATAAGTGTTATTCAAAGCAATTTAGCTCCATCTGAAATGTGTGATTGGTACAACTCAATAACAGCTTTCGTGAACACATCTCATGCTGAAGGATTTGGCATGCATATGCTAGAGGCTATGGCTTGCGGCAAGCCATTAATATCTCCTAAATTTGGAGGCACTGCCGAATATATGACTGATTATAGTTCGTATCCTGTTAGTTATAAACTTGTGCCAGCAGAATGCAGCCACAAGCTCTACAGAGGATTGTGGTGTCAACCAAATTCCGAATCCGTAATCGAATCCATGCGGCAAGTCTACCACCATAAAGAATATCGAAATAAAGGAAAATTATCCGCCGAGGTGGCTAAAAAATTTACCTGGGACATAATGGGAGGAAAAATACTTTCTGCATTGGCAAAATGCGGAGCCATAATAGATCCCTCTACAATCAGAGGCAATGATCTAATAGACAAACCGGTTACAATTGTAATTTTAACATGGAATGCCTTTCTTATTACCCGCCAATACATTGACTCTTTTATCGAATGTCCACTTCCAAAAAATGCCGATTGGCAATTCGTAGACAACGGGAGTACTGACCAAACATTGCCACTTTTATTAGCTTGGAAAATGCCAGTAATTAAAAATGATAAAAATTATGGATTTACAAAAGCAGCAAATCAAGGAATTGTTGCTTGTCATGGGGACATAGTATTAATGAACAATGACACGATAATTCTTCAAAAAGACTGGCTTGCTAGACTCCAGGCTACCGCATATAGCTCGGACGACATCGGGATTGTTGGATGCCGAATTGCCGATCAAGAAGGAAATATCATTCATTGCGGTGGCGAAGTAGACGCCAAGGGACAAGGAAGAAATATTCAATGCGGTCCAAGTGAATGCCTGAGCGTGATTGACCGCAAATATGTCACATTTGCATGCGTGTATATTAAACGCTCCGTTGTTGAAAAAATCGGACTCATGGATGAAGACTACTTTGCCTACTATGAGGATGTTGATTATTGTTTCCGAGCAAGGGAGGCAGGATTACGAGTTGTAGTTGATGGCAGTGTAGTTGTAATGCATAAAGAAAATTCTTCAACAAAAGCCAATAACACAGATTTAGAATTAATAATCCAGGAATCGTATGCAAAATTTACGTCAAAATGGGAATTTTCTTTGAATAATTAAAAACTTCCATTTTTTTAGCTGTAGTTAATGGGAAAAAATTATTACACCCAAGACACCCAGCCACTTTTGTGGGAACATCTAAATGACCACAGATCTCGCACCTGGCAGGACCGTACACCATATCAAAATCGCCTTGAGTAATTGTTAAGGCTTCTTTGCAATGCGGACACTTCCATTCATCGAATTGCTTGCCAAAACCAATATATCCACATTTATTATGTCTCAATAAATTAGGCTTTCTATCGTTAGTGGCAAGACAACCATAACAACCTTCGCGTACTGTTATCATAGTATCACAATCAGGGCAAGCATAATGCCAATCAACTTTAGTTTTCGATAAAACTCCCACTTCAACCCAGGCATCCAAAGTAATTTGAGGCAATCCATATTCGTATCGAAGAGTTTTGCGACTAAATTTAGGATTAAGATTATCGCGTTTAAAAAAATTCTCCATCGCATCATCTGAATTTAAACGAATGACCGCTGGATTGCCATCTAAAAAAGACTGGACAAACATTGCCTTGAGATAATCTTGAACTACAAAAATAGTTGAAGAAATGCCAGAAAATGGCGTTATTTCACACGAAATAACGCCATTTGCGATATCTACAACAGTAGCTTCAACCACTTTTCCGGGCATATAATTTTTACAAACTGTAATTAGCCCTATTTTTTCACCCTTCAGCATCCAACAACTCCTTGGCATTGCTAGCTATTTTTTCAGCAACTTTAGCAGTACAAGATAATGCCTGAATAATTTTTGGCACATTTGCAGCCACTTCTTTGAGAGTTGTGAGTCCGCAATCATACAGCTTTTGCCCTTTGATTTTACTGATGCCTTCGAGCCGAGCAACGTTCAGCAAGTGAATTGGAACACCGCTTTTAATCCTTTGCTCCATTTGAAGCAACCAATCCTTCTTACCCCATTTAGCACTCATGACATCAATGGCTTGAAGTACTTGCCTGACACGTCCACAATCGAATTTAAGTCCGCTCATCAGTCCCAAAAATGTCTGGGTGTAGATTCCACGCAAACAACAATAATAGCCATAAGCGGTTTTGGTAGCTCCCTCAAATCGCCATCCATTTGGTGCCAGAATTTTTGTCACCCCACTCTTGATGAGATTAGACTCAAACCCAGACATTTCCTCTTTCTCTGCATTGCTAACAATAGCAAATTTGTAACTATCCACCCAACCCAAACACGCGGCGATCCAGTAATCATTATCCTGCTTGCCATCTTTAAACATTCGAGTGAAATTTTTGGATAAATCCGACACATCAAAAGGAGAAAAATAAAACATCGATGCAATTTTACCAATAGCCGTTGCTTTTAATGCCCCATCTTCTTCTTTAACTGCACTGCACCGTGTCAAATCCGTAATTGTGTTCTCAACTACTACTTCATCTAAATTCTTATTCTGATAAGCTGCAAGCGTATCCGAAAACCAATTCTTGACCTCGGCTCGCGTGCCCACATTCTGATGATGGATCTCACTAACCAAATGGAAAGATAACACCTTTGAACATCGTGGATTTTTAACATCGAACAACTGAGATTCAATTCTCTGCGGCTTTTGGAGTCGGTAAATATGATCAGATATACTAGAAGATGGCAGTAGAATGTGTGCGTGCCCTTCGGTATCGTAACCAGGTCGCCCAGCCCTGCCCTTCATTTGTTCAATGTCGTAAACTGGAACTTCGCTCATGCCCCGGTGAACCCCAAGAGCAATCATGTTTCTTGCTGGAAAATTACAGCCCCAAGCCAGCCCAGAAGTAGCCACAAGTACTTGAAACTTTCCGGATCGAAATCGCTGTTCTACATCTCGTCTCTTTGTTTTGTCTAGGTCGCTGGTGTGCATTTCACATTCATACCCGGCTTTTTTGAGCCGATCGAACATGATTTTCACGGTCCTTTTAGTGTGACCAAAAATAAGAAACTTCTCATCATTCTTGTTATCCAAAATCCTCATCGCTTCCCAGCACTTAGATTCTTCCTTTCCGTCATAACTATAAGCGTCATCGTCGTACTTATCATAATGAGTAAATAAAGGAACAGGTCGATAATCGGACTCTATGACCACTGTATCTTTGCCATTGAGTCGAGATAGCCACCCTCCGATCTGATCCACATTTGGCATTGTGGCACTTAAAAAAACCAGCCGCCCATCCGGATTCATTTTGCTATATTTAATGATCCCGTTTTCTAAGTGATCGCCCCGTCCTGGCACAGTCAATAAATGTGCTTCATCCACGACTAAAGTTTTAGTCTGCGTTAGAAACTTACTAGACTCAGAAACTGCATTCCGACATCTTGAATTGAGCATCTCACAAGACATAACCACAATATTAGCTGAGTCTAATTCTGCCTTCCTCTTCGGGGTCAATAAAAAATCACCCGTACAAATTGATACTCGCTGATCGGCAAAATGATGATTATCATCCGTCCAATCATCAAATTTTTCAGAAACAAGAGCTTTAAGTGGAGCTAAATACATTCCCTTGCCTCCACGTTCGCGTACCTCGTGTCCAAGAATCATTTCAGCACAATAAGTTTTACCAACACCTGTCTTGGCAGCAATTACCATATTAACATCATGAGTGGCATATTCATACACCCGACTCTGAACACAATTAAATTCTTCGAAAGGAAATTTTGCGTATTTATAATCAGAAGTAGATACTAACTTCTTTTGATCGCTCACCTTAATAACTTCTGGCATCTAAATCTACCTACTTGTTTTTAACATCGATTAAATGGTATATCGCTGCCTTGGATTTTTAATTATTAATTGGCTTTAATTTCTTATCATCAAAATAACAATCTTCCACTTTGTCCAAGTCCTCGCGATAAGCGAGTAGTCCCCACGGATTATCCTTGTGATTCATAAAAAATCCCTGAAGTTTCGCCATACTATATTTATAGTCCGGGATGGTGGCGATAAATCTTTCTCGCAATTGTGGATCTATCTTCCAGCCAGCATAAAAACGATCAAATAACTTTGCCACCTGCTCGCTATCAGCATTTCGTATCTCGACCTGATAATCAATACGACCAGGTCTAATAAGAGCTGGGTCGAGTTTCTCACGATGATTAGTAGTCATAAAAACAATGCGACCATCTTTGCCACCAACACCGTCAAGGGCATTTAAGAGGCCAGAAAAAGTCATATTGTTTTTAGTCTCGTCCTTCCCTTCTTTGTTATCTTCTTTTTCCCCTCGTTTCTTGAAAGCACAATCTACATCTTCCATCAGAATGATTGAATTACTACTGGCATTATTTAACAGTTCCATTAACATAGAGTCTGTCATTCCCTCGGCCTGAAGAGATAAAACGTAAATGTTCATTCCAAGAGCACTTGCCACAGCAGCAACAAGACTAGTCTTGCCATTACCTGGGTCGCCATAGCATAAATACCCACGACGATATGGAATTCCAAGATTCACATACCAATCGTAAGAATTCAGAAATTCAGTGATATCGGCAAGTATTTTTAAGTGCTCATCTTTTGATAAAATAACTGATTCAATGCTGCGAGGACGAACGCGATCTACTAATTGCCAATGTCCGCACCATTTAGCCTGGGAGACACGTACATCAATTTTGCCGTCAGTCGGCAAGGCTACATTTCTCGCATCTTCCAAAAGAGATCGGGGCAATTCTGCATTACGACTTAAAAAAGTAATAACATAGCCCTCGGTCTTCATTATTGCTCCAATTCCCCCTAAAAGACCACCCTGTCCTTTTCCGCCATTTTGTCTTTTGCGATGAACAACCATTGGCGTGCCGTGATACCACAAAAAATGCGTACCAGGAGCAGGAGTAAGGAATATTCTCGGGCGATTATCTTTTTTACCAGGTTTAAAATCAGATTTAGAACTACTGTTATCATTAAAACTACTTCTTTGTTTCGTAATAACAGAAACATCTCGCATTCGCTCTTCTCGCTGAGCCAGCCATAACCCAACCCAAACAAACGCCTCATCTCCATCTTCGATATCAAGTGTAACTGTAATTCGTCTTTTAAAAAATGTATAAATTGCACCCGGCACCTTACGCATAGAGGCAACTGCTAATCCAACAGCAGTGAGAGTTAATCCTCCGTAAATCATTTGATTCTGACTAAGCCACTCGTAAAAATTAAAAGCAAAAAGAGTCATGCTTGATCCTTTAATTAAGTTTTTACTTTCTTTTCAATTGCAATAGATTGAAAATTTGTAATCTTAGCACCTTCAAGCAAATCATCACCTTCGTCAAAAATTTCCACTTTAGTGAAAAAATCAACTTGTTCGCATTGAAAATAATGAATACGACCATCAGAATCTTTGTAATATGCCTTTCCGCCATAAGCCCTATCTAAGGCTTCGTCTATTTCTGTATCGTTGATATCCAACCCATCATCTAGATCTTCCTCTCTTGCTCTCAGTCCGGACATTAATTCACGTAAAGACTTAAGTCCAGAATCGACGATCATCATCTCATCATTAACTTCTTTAGAAAAAATATAATCGCCACTGTTGTAGCCCGAAACTACATTAACATACAAAAATCGCAAAAATTCATGCCAATTCTCGTAAAATTTATCAAATGAATTAAGAATAACATCTTTACTTTTAAGCCACGTCTGAAATTCATCCCAGTGCCCTTCTATGTTTTCTAATAAATTAAAATGGCTATTTCTATCTTCTTTTGATGCGTATTTTTCTACGATTCCACAGTTGACGGAACAATCACAAAGATAATCGCATCCTAAGCAAAAATAACGCCGGTGCTTGGCACAAAACAACATTAAGTTACCACAATGATGTGTTAACCTATTCTTCGCAACCTCTGCTTCCTTATTACAATCATCGCATTTAGAAGAACAATTTGGGCAAAACGATCTATCATGAATTTTACAAACTGACATGGGCTTGCCGCATCGGTGCTTTCGGCTTGACGCACATATTTTACACTTTTGCCCACACGGGATGCAAAAATATTTCTTATGTGCATTACAATGCGACATGGCGTGACCACACTTGTGGTACATGTTACCATCATTCTTAGCGTAACAACCATCGCAACGCAAGCATTTGCCGTCACACGAGGCACAATAATGACTTTTATGCTTTTCGCAATAATACAATTCTTCCTGCTTGCAAGTCGGACATTGTAAAACATATTTTTTAGTTTTAACAACGGACGGCATCAATTTACCGCAACTTCGACACCCAAGTCCACAACGAGAACAATAATGAGATTTATGGCTGTTGCACTCAAGTATGTCATCATTTTTTTTTCTCTTATTGCAAGATGGACAATTTTTATCACATCTGGAGCAATACCAACCATGTTTGTTGCACAAAACTAATGGATAATTAAGCGGGTTTATTTTTGAAGAAAAAGTATCTTTAAGACTTACACTTGCGGCAGCAGCATGACAGTTCGGACAAATTGAATTACAGATAGAACAATACCAAATTGAATGATATTGACAATGAGTTGCAGCAGCCGATGAATGTTTGCAATTTTCGAACCTATTTTCTCCGGGCGTAAACTCACAATCCGGGCATTTGCCACGCCCGTCCGTGCAACTATAACAGTAATGACGATCGTGCTCAATGCAATAAGATGTATTTCCGCCGTCGTGAGTGCATCCACATAACTTATCGGAACTTTTTACGTTATCTGGTGCTGTTTTTAAGAATAATGGCGTTTTAAGTATTTGGCTTGAATCCTCACATTCGCGGCACACCATCATAATGCCACCGCTGGATACTTTAAATTTATTCAAAATTAAAGATACTCGATCGCAACAATCACAGATGTTATCTTTGTTAGCCTTGGTGGTCTTGCCCATTGTATTTTCCTGTTCTATTTAATTAACTTAAACAATACCACAGATTGAACAAAAGGTAACTTCCATTAATTTAATTATAGAGGCGTGTTCTTTTTAAAAAGAACACGCCTCTATAATTAAATTAGCGACTACGACGCTTACTTTCATACTCAAATTGGTTAACTGCCACATCTAAAAGGCCAAAAAAATCACTATAATTCCTGGCTGATTTGAGCCAGTTATCTATGCCTTCATGACGTTGCATAACCAGCAAAGCTTCCGCCACATCTCCATCAAACCACTGACCAAGACGCATGTAAAGATATTTAAGTTCATCATCACTTAAAGCAGCAGCATACTCTCTTAAAACATTGGGAGCTTTAAATTCCATGTAAAGGATATCCTATATGATTAACAAAGAAAAACTTGAAGAAATATTAATTCGCAACTGGGCTAATTTCTTCGATATAAAAAAAATGATAAGCAGGGTATTACAAGACGTTGATGCCTCATTTAATACCTTTGATATCACAAAAGAAAAAAATACTGGGAGTGGTGTAATGCAAATTAGCTTATCCCGATTCCACCTAATAGAAGATGGATTTATACTTTGGGTCGAGTTTGCCGTTCCTAAAAATAATGATATTTCTATTGGAACTATTGAATACGTACTCTCCAGCAACAACATTATTAAAATAAAACAAATAACAGGAAAAAGATTCAAAAAGTCGGAGTGACTTTAGTTGATTTTGACACACGGAAAGTCAATCCATCATAATTGCGTTCTTCTACTTCAGGACGAGATGGAATTGGGATTGGAGTGCCGTCCTTATCCACTGCCAAGCTCCACACATACAATTTACGGTCCGAAACTATGTATTCACTTAAACCCAATTCCCGATTTCCCAGGAACTTAACCGCACACTCACACACTAAGCTAAATGGCAAAAAACTTTGATGCTTGGAGTATATTTGCAAAACCCAGATGCACTGATCTAAATAATAATCCTTAGATAAATAAAAAGAAATGTCATAACCGTATACACATATCTCACGGGTTGCTAATATTGCCACATCCGCCTTATCCTGAGCATTGTGGCAATATGGCATCAAATATTCAGCCATCCGCTTCATGCTCGCGATCTCATTATCTAAATTGGACTTATTCATTTTAAATCATTCAATAAATGAACATGCGAGTTAAAACATCAAACACTTTTACTTGCTGCTACAAATTCATCTGCCATGTGTTTCACTTGATTCCTGCTAGCTTGCGGGAACTGCTTGCGAATCATGTTACGTACCTCAATAGTTTTAGCCTTATCTATCTTGGATTGAATAGACAGCTTCTTTTTTTGCTTAGTTTTCTTTGCTCTTGCAGCAGCCCGTTCAGCGGGATTGAGACGGGCTACTGCGTTTACGGCTTGTTGAAAAGCAATTTGCTCTTCAAATAACCTACGAGCATTTTCCACCATATCGGCTTCATTCATCATGTATTTCTCTAAATTAAAACTTAATACTTGTACCGATCACTATAAAGTGCGTCGGTCATATCCTCTGGCGTCAGCCAAGTTGGATTAATTTCATCGCCTTCTTCTTTAAGGCGAGAAATGATTTCTTGCAGTTGGCTATAAGCAACAGAACGTGGATAGCCAGAAAAATTATGAGAAGTCATATTTTTCTGTAGGCGACCAACCATCCAATTTCTGGTTTGTTGTAATCCATTAGATAACTCATATTGCTGTGGGTTGGTCCCAAAGCCCAATACTGTCATTACATCTTCTGGGTCAAGCCACACCATTCCATTAGCTATCGGTGGCTTGCCTTCCTCGTAAGGATTTGGACATGGCCGCATTTTACACATTTCAACAAAATGAATTAATAAACGCACCCAATTTTTAATAAAAAAAGCATCTTTGCAGCCGCCTGGCTCGCCGATGCGAAATTCAATGGTCTTGCGATCCATGTTTCCTGCGGCTATCGCTTTACGCATCTGGTTGCAATTACATGAATAATATTTAACGTCTCCAACCTCTTCAATCCATTGCTTGCCGGTTAAAGTTGTGCTAAGTTGAAACTTATTCGACAACCCAACAAATTGACAATATCTATTGCGTTTTCGCTGTGGTGGCATCATATCCATGAATACCGGTTCGCACTTAACCCAGTGTGCGAAAACAGAAGCCAATTGATCATCATTTAGATCAGCTACTTCCAAGTGTACGTGTACAGAACAACGGTGATCGGCATCAATATCAGAATGATTTGCAATCCCATCTATCACACGACAGGTCTGCATCAATCCCTTCCACCCCTTCATTGGAGGAGTGACAACCTCAAGTCCGCAGGAGGAATCGGGTTTAACCACCCACTTGTTGTTATTTTGGGTGTGCTCCCAATCACGAATTTCAACCCCTTGTTCACAAAACTTACCAACAACGCCAGCGATTACTTCAATCCCAGCAACTCTTTTATTAGCTTCGGGACGGTTTTTCTTATCAAAAGCGTTATATTCAAACTCAACCCCGAAGCGTCGGTTCGAAGAAAAGCTTAGACCAGCAAGTTTAGCTTTCTTTTTTGCGATGGGAACGCCCATAGTCTCATACCCTCAGTCCAGGAATATTCAATACTGTTTAAGTTAACTTCTTCTACCACGAACTACCTTCACGTTGTATCATTAAATAATTTTTAAACTTGGTGTCTGCTCTGGTCAAGATAAAAACCTTAAACCAGTGACACCTTTTTCTTTATTCTGAAGTAGTCCGACACTCTGGGAACGATTTCGAGTATATCAGCACTTGGTTTTCGTGGCGATACAAGATAATAAAAAATTTAAATAGACTAAATTCTACAAGACAATTACTCATTCTTCGCGTAACTTGTAATTACCAATTCCCACCTTGTCCACAACAAGTCCAAGTTTGGCTAGCTTTAGGCGAACAAAAGTAAGATGCTTGCGAATAGCAGCCTCACATAAATTATAATCGGCAAATTTGTCCCCTAAATTTTGAAGAGAAACAGTTTCACCACTCATTATTATCGCTTCAATGTACGTCCTAATTTCGTGAGCTTGAGCTAAAAGACGCTGCCGTGGAGTCTTACCAGTGGTAATAACACCAATGCACCGCTCGATCAACTGGTATTTTGGATCTGCCATTTTGTAATTTGGGTCACAAAGCGATTTCGCCAGATCGGGAAGTGCCAGCACTTGTACTTTTTCCTGCGGCTTTACGACAGAAACTTCGGCATTTTGGGCTTTAGAAAACTCAATTAATTGCGGAAAATTTTCCAATCCTGTGAAGAAGTGACGGTTATCTACCGTCTTCACCAACAAGCAGCGTCCTTCTTTGCTCATGACCATCTACCTTGCTCTATAATAAAACTGTTAACTTCTAAAGATAGATCGTCTCAAGCTAAGAAAAACATTACCAAAATATTAACACACGCAATTGTATTCTAATATTCTGATGATTGCTCATCAGGAACGAGGATGAAAAAATCCTCGTTCCTGATGTGTGAACAAACATTATCACTCATCATCAGAAGCCTGGACAACCTCTTCGCCAGCCACTCTATCGGCCATGCCACGCAATGCACTGCCGAAAATATCGATGTACTCTTGCACTTGTGAGGCACTGGAAGCGTCCACTATGGCTGGGCATTTAAGAAGAACTTCTGCTGGGACATCATTTCTCTCAAATGATGATTTAAATTTAATCTCCTGCCCACCAGCGTAAGGCTCATTAACTTTATAATTACCAGGACCAGATTGAGAAATTCTTTCTGTCTTAACAAGTAATTCTAAAAGTCCACCAAATGGATTGATACCCTGGTCAAATAAAAGCTGCATATTACGTGCGTCAATAAATGGCTTAAAGCACTTATTTTTAACATTGGTAATACTGACACCCATGCCAATTACATTATCTAATTTATCGGTAAATCGCTTCTCGGCTTTTGTTCTAAGCCTTAAGCTGGTATAGTACTCTAACGCCTTGCCTCCCCCAGCAGTTGTTTCAGGAGAGTTTGAGACGACAACTCCGGGATTGCCACCAACAAGGTAGGCTCCGTGACCAGAAACTTCAATATCATACTTTTTCAAAGAAATATGATGATCCGGAGATCCTTCACTTTTCTGCACTACCGTAACCGGGTAAGGCACCATTTCAGTCGAGGTTTCTGGTGTGTTATAACTCATCATTACATCGCCAACATGCACACTTTCGGCTGAAACCCACTTCCATGAATTTTCATGTTTTTTAAGTACGCTATGGTTGGGCGTGCATGTGAATTCCATTTCTCCACTCGGACTGCCAGAAATTTTATAGTGCAGCCATCTTTCGCCATTTTCATAATCAATAGAACCATTTTCAAACCAATTGGTTATATTGGCACTACCAAGTTTGCCTGTTTCTTTGTTGTAACACTTAACCGGACCGGTCATGCGATTTTCAACAACATCTTTAATGGAAACCAATCTTCCATCAGAAAAACAAACGTTTGTGTCTTTAGAAAAACATCCAAACATGACGTTTATTTTCATACGGACTTGATTGATGAACAATACCGTACAATTGTGTTGAGCCAACAAAGGAGTCAACTTACGAAGTTCCTTGGAGCAAGTCCTTGCTCGCTCTCCCGGCATGTCCTTCGCTTTTTCCAATTCACTCTCACTCATGTCCGTTTCGGCCATTTCACGATCCGACGGTGATGCAGCAATAGAATCATAGACAATTACAATTGGCTTATCCGGTCCAAACTTTTCCCGAATTTTCTTAATCGCTGCAATCATTTTAGCAAAAGCTTTTTGAAGTGATTCTGCTCTTAGAACAAGCACCTTACTTGTTTCCAAATGACTCGCTTTTTCAGCAAAATCCTTGCTTAGTGAGTTTTCGGCATCAAGAAAAAGCGAATAACCGCCCATTTTCTGACAGCCTTTTAGAATATTCGTGGCAAAAAGCGTCTTACAAGAAGAAGACGGTCCGTATACCTCAACGATCTTTCCAGAAGGAATGCCACCGCCAACGAATTTCCCACTACACAAATAATTTAAAGCTAAATTACCAGTATCAATCCACTCTTTTACAGAATCGGTCGTGCCTAAAATATCACCACCTATATCTTTCGCCAAATCAGCGAACATATCTGCATCCGTGCTCCCGCCATCCTTCTTCTTTGCCATAAAACCTGCTTTCTGAAACCAATGAAAATCATAAATGCCTAAAATCGCCATTTTTCAAGGACTAAACCACACTCTCTGCAAATAGCTCTTGTGGTAAGATTTTTGCCTCAAAGTTTCTCACCTGCATGACGATATACATAAACTTCAACGTATTTGCCGTCCTTGTAGCAACCGATGCTAAAAGACATGCACAATCCATGCTCTTGTAATAACATGGCGTAATCTTTTGCTGCTATCAAACTAATAAATAAAGTTCCATGACAAGCGATTGACCCAATATCAGTTAAGGTGTACATTTTCATTTTCCTGTGACATTTTCCAAGGCAATTTCGATATTAAAACTATCCCAGCTTCGGATAATGCTGTTTTCCCATATTTCTTTGTTCATACAACTCTGAAGATGGATCGGCACAAAGACCAACATTCCAACAAGAATGATTGTTCATTATCCATTAACCTATCGTCATTGCCAGTATTGGTTCTTTGTCATGGACTACACCATATGTTTGCCACACTAGTCCACGTGAAGGATTTATTTCCTCGAAAAAAATGGGAAGCCTAGGCTTCCCATTTATGTTTTAATATGTGTCAATGAAAGCTAATGCTTAACCAATATCATTATCAGCATTGTCTAGCTTGGAAAGGAAGTCGTCTTCCAGAATGCCAACGTCTTCATCATCCAATACAGGCGGTGCATTTTTAATTGAGGTGGACTTTGTTACAGGAGCTGTTGCTCTTTGTTGTATGTATTCCTCATGGAATTGACTTGATTTTTGTGGTGAATTAGGAATAGAAGCCGAACCCACGCCAATTCCCAATTCGCTAAGATCATAACCTACAGTAGGATCTTTCTCGACTTTGCGGTGAATGCGTACTTCACGCTTTAATTCTTCGGCAGTCTTTATCTCACGAAGTGTTTTTAAATCAAACATTCCCGAAAGCCATTCTTCTTGTTGGGCTGGTGATCCGAGCACAGAAGGATCAAGAAACTTAGAATCCTCGTAATAAGGATACTGTTGTCCGTCGTTTCCTTTTTTGGTTTTCTTTAAAATCTTAAAGTCACGACCTTCGAGCACATCTGTCACATCCCCCAAAGCTGGTTCCATATCTTCTTCCGAACCTAGCATTGCTCTTAAAACTCGTGCAAAAACTTGCTTGCCAACCGAAAGAATAAGATTGGCGTTAAGCTTATTTGGCTGATTATTGCGATATGTGCCAGTTTGTGATCTAACAATGGCGTTAAGGTAGTACCGTTCTACTGGCTTAATTGACCTTGCTTCAGCCTGCATCTCATTAGCTTCTTCTTTACTGCGAAGCTTTGATTCTTTCCAAAGCCAATTGTAATAATCACAGATTGGACACAAGCCTTGATATCGCTCCCCTACCAACTCTCGTGGGCAATGCAGTTTGCGATTATTAATTGAGTGAAGACGTGTGCTTTGATAAATATCACGCACCTTACCGGTTTTTGACGGAAGAATACGCACAACCACAAGTCCATCAGATTCTGGCATTTTCACAAAATTGTCTAAAAATCCACCACCACTATTCTGTTGACCAGGATTAACAGAAACACGTTTCAGTTCGCCACGAAGTTCAGAAAGATCTACAGCCATTGTTCACAATTCCTTAAAGTAATTACAGTTTTTTGTTGGTTATTTTTTAAGAAGTTAGTTTTTTACTTCTTGTATATAATATCGGCAAATTACCGTTAATTCATTAACCAACTTGTTACTAACTTTTTCCAAAATATCAATCATTAAAAGCCCTACGACTTAGTAGGGCGGTGTTAATTCATATATCGTCATAGAAATTAAAATACTTCATATCACACCACGGAAATTAATCATTAATTTCCGTGGTGTGATATGAAGTATTTTAATTTTAAAAATTTTCAGGACCAGTTAAAAATACACAATTCTCTTACGCATGAAAGTCTTCTACTGGGAGTGTAATTGAATCTTCTCTTATAACAGGCGTTTCTTCTTGAGTAGTTGGCGTCACTGGATTTGGATTAAATTCAACACTTGCCTCGCCACCCCAGTTTCGGATTGGCTCTGGGTGGAGTTGTTTTTGAATTTCAGGCACAAGAGTCTGATTTGCAGCCCTGACCTTTTGTTCTGCTTCATATTCTTCTTGTAATGCTCGAAGAATTTCCATGTTTTGATCCAAGCGTTTGCAAATATCTTCTTCGCTCAATCTACCTGCTTTGTCGTAACGAATAGTCACTGTGTGTTTATTTAGCACTCGCTCAGCATCTCGTTTTTGTTTTTCTTCCATAGCTATAACCTTTTCTTCAGCCCTTTTTTTCATTCTTTGACGAAGAAGTTTCTTTTTAACTTTTCTTTGACGAAGTACTTTCTTTTTATGCTTTTTCTGTGTGTTCATTCTTATACTCTCCCTCTAAGGTGTGTGATGTCTGGCATTTTGAGGTAATCATCAGGTATGCCTTCTTCGCCACCCATAAGCATTGATTGATGACCGTTTTTATTAACGGGTACGCCCATGTCTTCGAGATAATGCCCTTGAAAAGATAATCCTTTGTTAATTTTGGCTTCGATGGGATCGGAATCAAAATTTCCCCCAATAAGTCCTTTACCAGGGGCAATAAAGTACTCCGCAGAAATAGTGATCTCCATACCTCGATCATCTTTAATAAGATATTTTGTCACTGTTGCAGGCGGTAGTCCTTCGCCCCACTCACGATAAATGCCATACTTCTTTTCTGGTGTTAATTTGTAATTACTGCCTAATTTCGCCAACTGCATTGGATCTGGATCAAAAATCTCAAATCTTTGCGGATGCATTGGGGCCGGAACACCACTCTCGTTAACCTGTCTTTGTGCAACAGATGCAATCTGCGACTGACGGGGTGATGTTTCTTGGAAACTAGACATAAATTGTTGTCTAGCGGCTATTTCGTGTGGTTGCAGCAATGGATTTTGATGGACTTGTGGTTGCTCATCATCTTCACTTGCTATTGGAACTCCTTGAATCTGATCCATCATGAACTTTTTGTCCTTGATGATAAAGCCACCCTTAACTTCTTTAAATTTGACTTTTTTCTTCACAAATTCAAACACATCTACATCTGTAACAAGGATATCGCGACGAGCCAATTGGCTTTTGACCAACATGACCACTTGCTCTAACGGCGTATCTTCATCATCTTTGCCCACTTTTTTTGTCAATTTATTGACAGTTTCCATATCATAACCAGACTCTTTTCGCTTATGGTAAGCGAAGATTACTTGATACCCGATAGCTCCTCCTCTGCCTTCTTACAGGACTCTATGTTCTAAGGGAATAATTCATCCCATATCCGATTACAAAAGATATACAAATGTGGCAATGCAATTATTTAGTAAGCACACCGACCCCATATTTGGTATTAAATAATCTAGCTTTGCGTCCTTTACGACGACAAAAATCTGAGTACGCAGCTCTTGTGTGATCATTATCGCCAATACGGTCCATGACTAGTGTGCCATCACAAACCAAAGCATCCCACGCAAACTCCATGTGCTCCATTAAAGTACCATAATCAGCTTCTTCATTTAATATCGCCAAATCCCATTCACGAGACTTGGCTTTAATCACAAAAAATTCATCATGTATGTGCCCAACGTGGACATCGAGTTTGCCTTTAAAGTAGTTCTTTAAATTATGTATTCCCATTCGCGGAGAATAATAACTTTTTCCAACTTCTTGAAATGCAAGAATATTTTCCACAACAGAACAGCCACGAACACAACAACCAGAAGCAATACCGATCCCAAAACCAAATTCAATTATATTCTTGGCCATCAATTCTTGCCCTAAAATATAATAAAATGGAGCATATCGATTATCTGTATAAGCAGAAGACTCTCTCAATGACTCATCCATTAGACGAAAAGTACTTAGTAGCACACGCCCAGTTAAATTACCGCACTTAAGTCTCTCATGAATATTACATTCAACAGCATGTTTCATTGTATTTTTTATGAATGTGTCATTTATGAAATAACAATTCTGTATATCTCCAATTATTGTGGAAAATTTTGTATTCCAATAAATGATATTTTTAAAAATATCATTTATTGGAATTATCAATTACGTCAAATTAATTAAAACTTTTTTGAAACCTTTTGCAACTAAATCTTTATAAGATAATTCAAATACATCTTGCGATGGAGGTGGAACTGGAGGGTTTGGAACCGGATTGTTATCCACAGTTTTCAACAAAGCTAATGGCTGCACAAGACCGAAGCCAGACCAAGTATCCTTGCCAGCTATTTCTAAATCTCTACAAGTATTCTTGAACAATTCTGTCAATTGAGCCTGCGATGGAAATGGCTTATTAGACTTTTTCAGATAACTAAGATAAAGTGCCAGCACTCCAGAAACGTAAGGAGTTGCCATTGAAGTGCCAGAAAGTGTTGCATATCGACCACCTGGATAAGTAGACAACACTGCTGCACCTGGAGCGGTTACATCCACCTGCTGACCACGACTGCTGAAAGTTGCAGTTTTTAAAGAAGAATCAATTGCGGCCACACAAACACACTCGGGGTGTCCTCCCGGATAACCGACAGTATTTTCTCGCGGTCCATCGTTGCCAGCGGCAGCGACAACATAAACGCCTGCATTAACAGCTTCTTTGACGGCAGCATAAATAGTTTGGTCCACTTGGCTAGAGCCAAGAGACATTGAAATAATATCGGCTTTTTGCTGAACTGCCCATCTAATACCATTAGCAATCCATGTGCTATATCCAGAACCGTTATCGCCAAGCACCTTGGCTATAACTAGGCTGACACGTGGTGCTGTGCCGATAAGCCCAGTATCATTTATTGAAGATGCTATAATTCCAGCACAATGGGTTCCGTGTCCAGAAACATCAGAAGCACCTGAGCGGCTTCCGGTAAAATCTCTACTGGCAACAATTCTATCTTTAAGATCAGGATGCTGTAAATCACACCCTGTATCAAGTACGGCTACTACAATCCCTTCGCCTTGCGTTATTTTTTGACATTCTTCTAATTGCAGTGGCTTGTGCCCCCAGTCTCTATTTTCTGCCAATTGATCTACTAGCAACATCGATTGGGGAATGAGTTCATCTGGCGGAATTAGGTAAATCAAATCCTTGTCTGTTTTTTCTAAAAACTTCATAATTAGCCTCAATAAAAATATGCGATCCTAAAAATTAAATTAGATAAGATCGCATATTTTTTTATTAAAACTAATTATTATATTCTCCGCGATAAACCACAGTCCAATATACTGTTGTATTTTCTCCTTGTCCAACTGTGGTGAAACGGCTTTGCTCACAACACCAATCAAATGCCCCTAAGTGAATGCCAGGATTGCGAGGTGGTGGTATTTCTCCCGGCCACATTCTCTTTGCCAATTTCTTGTAAATCCAATGACGAATTGCACGTACTGGCTCGGTGAAAAATTTCAATTTTTCACCTCTGTAATTCCAAAATTTAAAAATTTCATTATATATTCCTGTTTTTAATGATCACAGTTATTTGCCAATAATCCTAAGCAATATGGTCGGTGCTTCGTGTTGTCCCAAGCAATTTTTCAACAGAGTAGCGAATCATGAGTGCTCACCATTCCTCTGTACAAATCTTTCTCATTAACTCATCGTTTGGCAAAGTATTAAAACCATCAGGAGTCAATGGTTTAATTGTTGTTTCAAGTTGTTGGTTTTTAGTTGTAGTTTCAATTACAACTTTCTTGTACTTCGAATACTCTGTCACTGATTTTCTGACAACGTCAGATACTGTAACTTTTTTGCTAGCAAGCAGTGAAATCACCTGTGATAGTTTTTCTAAATGTTCAAATAATTCTTCTTCCATCAATACATTCACTTGTTTCACGACTATGTCCTTTAATCATATATGTTCTCTATATCATATAGTCTCTTTATTGCAAAAATATAGATCTGACCTTCTTTATTCCATAATGTCATTGTAATCTATTTTTTTCTTATCAAATTTATCGAGCTTGTCATTTACTGTACTGTGCTCTAAAACCTTTAATTCCTTGCGTACATTATAGGCAAGATTCAGTACATTTTCATGAGCCTTATCTAATGATTTTAAAAACCCATACAAATGATCCTTGGCTCGCTTGGTAATTCTGGCTTTTTCTTGGGCTTCCATCACTTCTTTATCGCACTTGGCAGTAGCTTCTGCGGTGGCTACTGCCATTCCCGTTTCTTTAAATTCGCAAAACTTTTTATAATACAAATTGTCATAAGCATCTTCATACTTAGATGCGATGTATTGTGCATCTACCATTTTTTGATGATAGTAGCAATAATTCCCGGCATCTTTCACCAAAAAATCATTAATAGTATGTTCGGTGAAAGCCATAACACTCGGGTCTAATTCAATTTCTTCATTTCCAACTTTCACTTTCATGTTAGCCTTTTGGTTTATGTCTATTCATTAAATAATCTGTCATGTGAGCAACCGCATAAGAATACGCATCCTGTTTAACTAGATCAATTTTGTCAATTAAACTAGTGCCTTCGATTTCCACTAAATCTCCATCACTTTCAATAATGTCACGAAGGGTCAGGTGCGAAATACATGAAGAAATAATTGTGCCAATGGTTTCAGAGGGTAAAATCAGCCCTTTCCACTCTCTCAATATGCCCCTGCCGACCCTCTCCAATTCTCTGCACACTTCAAATATGGCACCGGGAACACCTTCTTGAAAATCCCAAATTGCCTTTCCAAGTGTGTAAAGTTCACTTCGAAAATCATCAAGCCATTCGTTCCTCATGGTGTCCTTTTTCAAATAATTTCTTCAATAACTACTTGATTTATCCCCTGAGTCATTCTTTTTTCCAAGGCATCATCGGATAAATGTTCATATTGAATATTACAACACCACCATGTTCCACACATTGGACAAATTGTATCACATGATTCCGGCATAGGGGAAGAATAATCTTCACCAGCCCAGTCACTCAGCCCCTCAAGCAATTCAGTATGTTGAAAACTTTTTTTACAATTAAAACATTGAACAATTTCAGGCGAATAATCATAAATGAATTTAGGCTGACTCCCAAGTGTTTGAAATTGCTGATCTTCTCTGGTAAATTTAGTTATTACTTCCGGAGATATGCCTCCAGTAGAAAATTGCCTCGCAACCAATATTGGATTAATAAGAGATCCTTCGTGATCAATTCCAGTAGCAAGATATTCTTCTGTGATTCCAAAAACCTCTCCATCAATTTCTTTGTTGTATTTATTTATACGCATCAAATGTTGTGGTCCTGATCGGCGGTAAGTACGATAATTATGCGGATTTAATTTTATAGATCTTGGATCTACTTTAATAAAATAATATTTCATTTACTTAAACATCCTTTGTTATTTTGTATTTTGCCAAATTTACTCAACTACATTATCCATTATCGGATTTGGCTTCCATATTTTTCCATCCATAGCCACATCGGACATTTTAGTATCTTTGAAATGAGACATCTTTTCTTTATAATCATCATCTCCAATTTGATCTATGTCTAAAGTTTGCGGACTAACAAATACTGGGAAGCTAACGTTACTCTTACCGTCTCGTAGTTTGATATTGAAAATTCGAGCTACGTTCATTTGCTTTTCTTCACGACTTTGATTAATAGACCAAAGCCCGTCAAAAATTCTTACTTGACCATAGCTATCACCAATATTATCATCATCCAACACACCCATTCCCTTTTGAGCTTGCCGACCGCCACGATTTGGCTGCAATGCCGTCCAGGTATTGTGCTGGAGTTCGACCCCAAGTGCTCTTAAATCACGACACAAACGTTGTCGTGAATCGTGAATTTCCATACCAGCAAAATCTTTTAGTTCGCCAACATAATCAACAATTAATATATCTGGCTTAAAGCTTTCGTTAGATAATTGAGTAATAAATGCTCTTAGTCCATTTAGGTCCAAGGTTCCAGCCGGAAACTGCTTTATAATCAAATATTTATCATCTGGAATTTTTTGATGCCATTGTTCATGAAGATCCTTCAATGCACCCTTAACTTGGTCTACGACAACTTTCTCATTTGCCATAATCTCATGAATATTAACTTTCGTGAGCTGAGAGTGGAATCGTTTTGCTACCTTATCAGCATCCATTTCCAAAGATAAGAAAAGACATTTCTTGCCTCGCATCACATTTGCTAAGCTGGTCTTTACCAACAAGAGTGAGTTGTGAACTACCGTGAAGTCACCATGCAAAAACAAGTGATCACCATCAACTTCGAAGCCGTAAAAAGGTTGCAACTTGTTAGTCGGAACTACCTTAATGCCAGTTAACAGAACGTCCTTGACTTGTGTCCGTTTAGGAGCTTTTTTCCGTGGAATTCGCACGGGCACAACCGAACAATCGCCACTAATGCTCACCAGCCAATAGTCGCCTTCTACACCGGTTTGGCACTTCTTTTTACATGGCTTAATGTAGGCAGCCAGACCCAAGGACCGAGCCAAAAACACAACATCCCTTGCCAGCGTTTCGTTCTTGTTCACGAAATCAAAACCGCCGCACGTCATGTGTCCATTTGAGTCGATCAGTCCAGCCAAAACTTCAAGTCGCACTTCTCGACTGTTGATCTTATAATCATGTGGAATGTGTTTGTTATCAAATAAATAATTCTCTTCAAATATCGAGTAAAGAGAATTATTTGGCTCTACGTTATCAGGAATTCCATTACCAAGCCAAAGACCAACTACATAAGGATCAACAGAAACTTTTTTTTCATCCCACTCTACGCCAACACGCCAGCCCTTCATCTTTGCTTGAAATGACTTTGGCTCTTTTAGAAAGTCCTCGACGCTGATGTTGTAGATGTCCGTTTCACCCATTCGAGCAGGGTGATTATGAAAACCCATGACATATTCTTTTTTACCTTTATGCCACTGACGGTGTGAATTCTTAAGACTTAAAACATGCTTACCATTAACTGTATACGACTCACCTTTAGATGGTACAATCTCGTAACCCCAATCCATCAGCGAATGGGTTGCAAGTACTGTTCGCGGCTTTGAATCCGGTCCCATTACCTTATCACCAACTACAATGTCCTCAACCTTTTTCATGGTACCATCAAACATCAAACATTCTGTCCCTTGCAAGACAGTCTTTCCGGTACCTGGCATACCCATCCAGCCATACAATTCACCAGCTACTCCACCTCCATCGCCCAAAGAATAATCAATAGTATCAAAACCAGAGGTGAATAATTCTTGCTTATCTTTCTTTTCTTTTTGGCGAGCAAACCATTCTTCGATTGCATGAAAATAATCAAGTCCATAGTCTTTATTGCGACTAATCTGAAATGGTTGTTTTAAAATATCCCAAATGCGGCTCCACTTATCTGCATCTTGACTAAAAACAATATCTACAGTTTTATTATAAGCTAATTTTAGTGATTGTACTTTTGCAAATTCTTCTACAGTATCAAGAAGATATTCACGATACTGTAGTTCTGGTTCGTAGTTTGCATAAATTGCATTAAGTTCAGCTTCGTATAAAAGTTGATTCTTTTTCCGAGCTGCTGCCGTCTTTGCCACTTCAAGTTTCATTACGGCTTTAGGTGGCATTGCATGGTAGTTATCAAAATACGAAATGAGCGTTTCGCAAATTGCCTCGCGAGCAGTGTTGGCAAAATATTTTGGATTAACTAGTGTTTTAGCTTGTGTTAGAAATGATCTTTCGCTAAGCATAGCGGCTAAAAGATTTTGTTCTATCTCTGGTCCAAACTGAAACTTAGCCTCATTATCTGCGTCAGGATTAACGCAAGTGGCGAGCTTCATTTTTTCCTGTTCTGTGAGGTCTTCAACATTCATATCATTAGCCCATGACTTTTATTTATATTAGAGCTGCTTAACCATATCCCGTTCGGACGAAATATTGGCATCCTTAAATTAATATCGACAGGATAAACTTTTTTATTCATCAAGAAATGAGCGGACACTCTGGAGAAGAATGCAAGCTAGTCGCTAAACTCGTGGAAACAATGATGTGTGTTAATTCTCGATCAACAACTGACTGCAAGTTAATAATTGATAAATTGATTGCCTTGTAGTCTTTGATTGTTGTAATCAAATTAATTATCGGTCGCATTTCCTCAAAAGGAATTTCATAATTAATGTGATTTCCTTTTCTCGCAGGGGCTACTTTGGCACCAAGAACATCTTTTCGCAGGCAGAATCCCACTAGCAAAATCTCAGCCTTTTTCTCTTCGCGATTTTCCGAATCCAAAAAAGAACCAATATAAATATGCTTATCGATCTTTTGTTCTTTACCAAATTCATTTGTTTTCTGAATTAAATTTGCACCATAATTACGTGCAGCACACTTTATATCAATTTTATATTTGCCAAATATTAAGTTGTCTTGTTTATCGCCGCCATGTCGGTAAGCGAGATCTACCGGCTCATCTATTAATTTACTAAATGCCATTTGCCCCAAAAGTCCGATTCTTTCTGTTTTGCGTGGGTCATTTTCTGAATTCAACAATCCTTTCCCATAAGTACCTTTTTTAGAACTCCCCCAAAAATTACGTGAAGCATAATCACAAGCAACATATTCTTCGCCTTCTACTTCGACAAGAACACATTTCTTCTCTTTATTATTAAATAACCGCTTCACAATCTGTGGTTGGGCAACTGGCTTCGGGTACATGTAAAATTCCTTTGTTTAAAAGCATATCTTGGAAATTGGGGAGTTTTGGCGAGATTAGTAATTCTAATTTACTTCTACTCTTCCTCTCGCCTGTTTCTTTATCTTTAATTGCTGTAATACTATAATTCACACCATCTATTTCTTGAATATGTGCCCAATTATAATATTCACGAACTTCTGGGCAATCATCGTAGGACAAAACCCACTGGTGTTTGGTTTTTCTCAAACAATCTGCTAAACGGATGTGGTCGTTCTCTGTAAATCCGTGTTGATAAAGATCGTTCCCTTTAACGAAATATGGTGGATCTAAGTATATGATAGCATCATTTGTATTGTCATTGATCAATTCCGAGAAATCAAAATTAGTACAGACTCCATCTCTGATGGATAATCTTGAAAATCGCTGATGAAGTATGTCAATTTTCTTACAAATGTATTTTGGAGACCATCTACAATCAATCTTGTAATCTGATTTTTGATCTCTACCGCCAAGGGGGCCACCTGATTTAGTTCCGAGTCCAGAATATGATATTTGATGGATTGCCAATTTCTTAAATCCAAAATTGGCAATCTCTATATCAGAATTTAATTTAGGTGGAGGAATTGCAGTTAATTCTTCTTTGTAACTATCAAACATCTCAACAGACGGTTTGAAATTTTCAACAAAAAACTTCAACAGCCCTGGTTGTTTAATTAACGTTGTCCAGAGAGATGATATTCCCAAATCAAGATCATTGATCCATATTTTTTCGAGACCCAGTCTTTCTTCTAAAACTAAAATCCCAATGCTGCCGCCGCCGAAAAATGGCTCACGATATTCAAGGTTATTATCATTTGCAATTTCATTTAACTTGGAAGTAATCTGATTTCTTAGTTTTGATTTTCCACCCGGATACCTAAAAAACGACATAATTTATTTTACCTTTGAATGATTTATGCATAATCAAATGAGCTTGAATTATCAAATCCCAAATAATCAAATTCTGAAAGAGAAACGAGACCGGACCTAAAAATTCTATCCTTGGAAATTTTACGCCCCGCAGCTCTTTGCTTATTCCACGTAATAGATTTACAGTATTTTGTGAATTTATTGTCGAACTCTAAAGGGCGATTTTTCTTTGGCCACAAATGACGCGGAACTACTTGATGCACCATTTTATTCAAGAGCTTTTCTTGGTGCTCTCCAAATTTTTGCCTATTTGCACCATGTCTTTTGCGGTTATCCCACAATCTTTGCAACTCATTTAACACCTGCTTGGTGAAAGAATCTTCTGCGTATTTTGTTGCTAATTCTAGCGAAGATTCAATATATTTTTGACGCTTATAATAACATCCAGCCGTAAGCAAAGCCATCCGTTGATCTTGGATGAAATCATCCAGATCGACTCCAGGATTATTCTTGACATTACGTCTTTTTAACTGCCAACTTTGAAATATGCATAGGTCACCGAACATTTTTTCGAGTTCAGTATATTCTTCATTGGTAACAGGGAAAGAACGGAAAATGGACTTGGTAGCCATATCCCTCCAAAGGGTTAAAGACACCATACGATTTGTATATCTTTGATATACATACGTATATATCGACGAAATTGGAAAAATTTATTAGTGAGGAACTATTAAAATGCAAAAGTATTTAGAAAGCTTTAATCATTTTTCCCAAACATTTTCCAATTTCACACGATGTTTTTAAAATTAACCCTTTGTATAAGTCTTCTTCTGACTCTAAAACTTTTTTCGAAGCCACGATAACTTCTTTGTATGATTTACGATTTGTTGAAATGACATAACCATCATGAATGCTAAATACAATACTGGCTGTTGATGGCAAGGCATCGTAAAGCTTGACCAGCTTATCTAAGCAAATTACAGCAGCGGGCGAGGCAATACTGAAATGCCTAGCTATGTATGGCGATTCAACGGTTCGCACTCTCCCAAAACGATCAGTTACCTGACCAGATTCAACAGCAATTTGATGTTGCTTTTCGACCCATGACCATGCAACTTTAAATTTATCAGAAATCAAATCTATAATTGATTGAGCTGTTTCTTTGCTGGTCCCTAGGTTTTCTGCTAATTTAAATGCTTGTTGACCAAAAAACACAGGCAAGAAGAACGTCTTAGCAATAGCTCGCTCTCCCGGTCCTGCCTCGTTAGTATCGGTGATGATCTTGTATATTTCCTCGTATAGCTCTTTCTTTGGATCACTGATAATCTCACCAAGCACGGGGTCTTGAGAAAGCCATTGAAGCACACGCACTTCCATCGCTTTAAAATCCATTTGTACAAACAAATCATGCGGCAGCCTTGGGATAATCGCATTTTTAAGATTGTCATCCAAAGAATGTGGATTTATACATCGAGGGAAAGCCAAGTGACAACTCATTCTGCCATGTATTTGCCCTTCAATGGTGTAAGACGGATAAAATGATTTTAAACGTACAGAATCAACCACTCCACAAGTTTCAATAGCTGGAATAACTCTTAACGCCAAAGGCAAATGAAGACGACGATGAATAAGCCATGCGGATTCATTTTGCGTGCAGGTCTTAAGCCGAGTGACGGCTTCGCTCCAAGATACAGGAGGTTGTTTTTGGAGTCCACAAGCTGCTTCTGCGAGTTTTAAATCATAAACACGACTAGTGTTTATTCCAGCGAATGTTCCTGGGAGGCAATGCTTTTTGAGATAGGTTAAAAGTGGTTTTATGTCCCAAGCAATGATTGTCTTATCGGCGGTGAAAACAGTTAGCGATATGAGGCTAATAAGCGAATCAATCTGTTCCTTGATTGGAACTTTTAATGACACTTTTTTAGTAATAATTGAAATAAACGAAGATTCAGCGGTATTTGTGAAGTCAACCGGTACAGGGTCACATTTCACAAATACCGTCTTCTCGCCATCCAAATAGAAAGCGAGATTTTCACCAATGATAAAAGGGTCGATGGACATAAGAGTTATATCGACTCCTTTCAAACATTACATTAAAACCATTCACTAAGAAAATTGCTTGTTAAATTGCAACAATAAAAATATCAAAAATTTGTTTAAATTGCTAAAAACCAAAATCAAGACGTACCAACCCCCTGGGGCAACGTATTACGGGTTTAAAAAGGGGAGGAGAGACCGTAGATTGTTACTGCGTAGTCTCTCCTCCCCTTCGTTGCTTATACCGTGGTTCAGATGTTCTAATAATTAATAGCCGCTTAACCATGTCCCCGGCTTATTGTCAAACTTTTTACAGTTTGCAACAAGATAAGCCCTTTGGTTAGACCGGGGGGTGGAATACCTTGGCAGTTTCATTTCCCATTCGGAGGGGGTTAATCTCCGGGGGCCGTCTCGGCAGACGTGGAGGTTTTTCTTGTCACTAATGAAATACTTGGCTGCTTAGAACGTAGCAGTTCCATTAGTGGTTTTTACTGTCGTCTTACAATTTATGACGTTTTGTGGGAGGTTGCCGCTTTTTTAGCCTTATCCCTACATGGCACCGTACATCGTGCTGTTTATTTATCGACAACAAATCTCAAGTTCTTTAATTGATTTGCCGATATTCTTTTCGGAAAGCAAAAACTTTTGATTAATTGTTAATTTTGAAAGTAGTGACAAATTTTAAAATTAAATATTGAAATTTTGATATGGTGAATTGGCGTGCAAATACTACAAGAATTTTGTGTTGATAGTTCATTTTAACAATCCAACAAAATTCTTCTCATGAAAAATCATTTAACTGACGATAAAGTACTGTGTAAAGGAAAATAATTACAAGACAACAATT
>JACCDG010404035.1_pt1 | contig 29487 bp, 22 predicted proteins | sample 7442471 | NCBI WGS metagenome assembly JACCDG01 (sample SAMN15323444, study PRJNA562643) | freshwater metagenome | isolation source: river surface water | place: USA:Blue River Watershed | collected 2017-08-17 | reverse complement strand
TATCGCGCCCATGCGGGATACGAATCCATCATGAAAGATACGGAAGAGCTCTTCGCTCACGTCGCGAAAGCCATCCACGGAGCTCCGGTGATCCGCACGGGTGGACGGGAGATCTCGGTCGCTACACCATGGCCTCGTTACAAAATTCGCGACTTGTTCGCTGAACACGTCCAAGTCGATCTCGCAAACTGCTCAATAAGCAGCGCAATTGCTGCCGAATGCAGAAGACTCGGTCTCGACGCCCGCGACGATGAGCCCTGGGATGACCTCTACTTCAAAATTTGGCTCAACTTCATTGAGCCGCGACTGCCTCAGGACCGAGCGGTGATCGTCATGCGCTATCCGCCCTCGCAAGCAGCGCTCTCAATCGTCGACAGCGACCCGGATGGCTCGCGTTGGGCGCGGCGATTCGAGGCCTACGCAGGAGGCCTCGAACTAGGCAACGCGTTTGAGGAGCTGACGGATCCGATCGAGCAACGTCAGCGCTTTGAAAAAGACATGGATCAGCGCGAGCAGATTTATGGAGCTGGGTTTCCGAGAACGCCGATTGATGAGGGGTTTCTCGAGGCCCTTGCTGAAGGAATGCCGCCGTCGGGAGGGATTGCCGTGGGTGTCGATCGCATGGTCATGCTTTTCGCGGACGAAACGGATATCGATTACGCTTTTTGGATTTAGCTCTCTAGCCCTGCGCCTGCTGGTACCGATAAAGCCTAGCGTACAGCCCGTCTCTCTGAACTAGCGCGGCATGCTGCCCCGCTTCGACCAGCGAGCCTTTGTGCAGCACCAGTATGAGATCCGCCGCGCGAATAGTCGCTAATCGGTGCGCGACGAGAATCGACGTTTTGCCCATCGTTACCTGGCTCAAAGCGCTTTGCAGTTTCTCTTCGGTCTGCGAATCCATGTTGGCTGTCGCTTCATCGAGAATCCAAACCGAGGGTTGCGCTGCAATCGCGCGCGTGAATGCGAGAACCTGCTTTTCCCCCATCGAAAGATTGGACCCTCGCTCTCGGAGGTCTGGCGTATCCGAACGCCACCATTTTTCGTAGCCCAGCTCCCGAAGAGTTGCGAGCGCCGCCTGGGTGCCCGCATTTTCATTTTGCTGCCAAAAGGAAATGTTGTCGCGAATGGTCCCTGAAAAAACAAAAGCGTCCTGCTGAATGATTCCAAACGAAGCCCTCAAGGATCTGCGATCGTACTCACGCAGATCCTTGCCATCGAGCACGATCCGACCACGCTGAGGCTCGTAGAATCGGGTAAGAAGACCAATGAGAGTCGTTTTGCCGGCCCCAGTATGACCGACGATGCCTACGGTTTGACCCGGAAAGATCTCAAAGCTGAAATCCTTGAGCACCCACGCTGGTTCGCTAGAACTATCGTAGGCGAACCACACATTCTCGAAGACGACGTGGCCTCGAATTCCGGCGAGAGGCTGCGCAGGTGTCTCCACATCCTGGGCGGTCAACTCCGCTTTCCAGTCCAAGATCGCGAAAATTCGCTCGGCTGAGATCATTCCAGACAAGAAGATGTTCCATTTATCCGCGATTTCTCGAACAGGCTGAAAAAGCGCTAGCGAATACGAAAACGCTGCTACCAACACTCCCGGCTTGATCTCCTGGTCAAGCACCATCTGGCCACCAAATCCAATCACCATGGCAAGCGCGATCCCCGCGCTCACGGTAATCGTGGGCTGAAAAACAGCGAACACGCGGACAGTTGAGATCAATGCCTCCGCATACCAATGGTTCACTCGCTCGAAGCGTTCTATATGGAGCTTCTCGCGGTTGAAGAGCTGAACCACCTTCATGCCGTTCAAGTTCTCAGCCAAGAACGCATTGAGAGCGGACAGTTTGCTTCTTGACTCGCGATAAGCAGTGCGCAGTCGCCGGCTAAAGTACATCGAGGACAGCACAAGAAGCGGAAACACGCTCGTCGCGATCAAGCCCAACTTGAGATTCAGAACCAGAAGCCAGATCAGGATGCCCAAGACCATGAGAGCATTCGACAGCATCGTGGCAAATCCGGCCGAGAACATTTCGTTAAGCGAGGCCACATCATTGGTCACGCGAGTGAGGAGCCGCCCTGCTGCGTGCTTGTCGTACACAGAGACCGGCAGACGCTGCAAATGAGAGAAAAGCTGGACACGCAACTTTTGGGTCACGCGCTGACCCAGCACCTCAAACAAATAGGCTTGCGAAATCGCAGCCACGACGCGAACCGAGATCACGCCAAAGAGCGCCACTCCAAAGCTCACCACCAGATCCCAACGCTTTGGGATAATTGCGTCGTCGATCGCATAGCCAAAGAGGCGAGGCTCAAGCAGCGCTGCAAAAGTCCCCAAAAGCACCATCGCTAAACCGCCCACAAACGGCTTGCGATGCTCGGCGATCAAACCCAGCATGCGCCTGAGCCCCCGGATCCGCAGCTCGCGAGAATCCTGGTCTTCAGTCTCGAGATAGGCTTCAAGGCCGGATGACACGATCGCCTCCCTGTTCATCTAAGGACTGCGCATAGGACTCGAGATCCTCTTTTAGACGCTGCTGCTCATAGTACTTGCGGTAAAGCCCTCGGCGATCCGCGATCAGCTCCTGGTGCGTGCCAAGCTGGCGAATCGTCCCTTCTTCGAGAACTGCGATTCGATCCGCGTCCTTGATCGTGGAGATTCGATGAGCCGCGATGATTTCTGTATTGCGCTCAGGACGAGCTCGCAGTCCGCGAAGGATCATCTCCTCCGTGCGAACATCCACCGAAGAGAGCGCATCGTCCAACACGAGAATAGAAGGAGCCTTGGCGATCGCTCGCGCGATGGTCAGGCGCTGCTTCTGGCCTCCAGAGAGATTGACGCCTCTCTCTCCCAGCCGAGTTCGATAGGAGCCCGTCAGTCCCATCACGTCCTCGTGCACGGCCGCGAGCTGCGTTGCTTCTTCAACGGGGAGCGTGGCCGACTGACCCTCGACCCACTGTTGAAGCCCAAAAGCCACGTTCTCCGTCACGGTCTCGCTGAACAAAAAAACATCTTGGCTGACAAACCCAACCTGACGCCTGAGCTCTTCGAGCGGCCAATCGTTGATGTCGACGCCGTCGATCCGGACCATTCCGTGAGCGACGGGATAGAGCCGAGGCAACAGTGATAGCAACGCCGACTTGCCTGAGCCCACGGCGCCCAAGAACGCGACCCGCTCTCCAGATTCTATTTTTAAACTTAAGTTTTTTAATATGACCTGAGCCGAACCGGGGTAGCTAAAAGTGAGATTTGAGAACTCGACTTGGCCTTTTGTCCGCCCGTGAACGAGCGTTGGGATGGTCGTGACGCTGGCCTCCGGCACGTCCGTTTTGTTCGAATAGACTTCCTTAAGGCGATTGGAGCTCGAAGCGGCTCGCTGATAGTAGCTAATCGACATCCCAAGCGCAGTCATGGGCCAGACCATCTTTTGAATAAACCGCTGAAATGCCACAAAAGTCCCTAGAGAAATCGTCCCTACCCCTAGCCCCGTTGTATCCGGCCCTACGAGAATGCGCCCGCCCACGAAGAGCAGAAGCACAAGCCCCAGGCTCATCGCAAAGTCGAGCGTGGGCCCCAACGAGGTCTGAACGCGCGCCAAGCTCAAATTAAGTTTAGCAAAGCGCTCCCCCTCGGCAGCGAATCTCTGGATCTGGGCATCTTCCTTCGCAAACGATTTCAGCACGCGAATGCCCGCGATACTCTCTTGCGCCATCGCTGAGAGCTTGGCAAATGACCCCTGCACGGCCTCAAAGCGAGTATTCACCTCTCGTTCTTTTCGCATCACAAGCCACGGAATGATCGGCAATGGCAGAAATGCGATGAGCGTAAGCTCGGGAGATAGGACAAACATAGCAATCGGCACGGTCAGAAAATAAAATAGCATGTCGGCAAACGTAAGAAGCCCCGCACCGATTGCCATGCGCACAGCTTCTACATCGTTGGTCGCCAGCGACATGAGCTCGCCCACGGGCCTCTTGTCGAAAAAACTTGGAGACAATCCAAAAAGATGGCGAGCGAAACCCTGTCGCATATCCCGGCCAGAAAAAAGGCTAGCGCGAATGAGGTACATGCGCCAACCGTAGCGACCGATACCCTGAAGGATCGCGGTGCAAACATAGATACCAGAAGCGAGGAGAAGCTCACGCATGGCCTGCTCACGCGTGAACTCGCCGCTTGTCACGACGTCTACCGACCGTTTGAGCAGAAGAGGTGGAACCATCTCGAGCAGGTCCACGAGAAATAGGGCCACGAGGCCAACACCTACGAAACGCCGGTACTTCCAAAGAAAGTGTCGAATGATCGAGCTTTCTTCTAGGATGCGGGCGAATCGCCCCTTCCGAGTGTAAGCAGACATTTTTGGAAGTCCTCAGGGGGAAGGCACTGTACCGATACTTCCGTTTTATGAACCGGGTGTGGGAATGTCAAGCTAACGGCATGCAACATCAACCGCGGAGCAAGCCGAGCCACTCGCGAATCTGCGTAGAGCGAATCGCCCAAGATAGAAAAGCCCGCTTCGGAGAGGTGCACACGGATTTGGTGCGTTCTGCCTGTCAGGGGTTTGGCCTCAATCCAAGCTGCATCGCGCAGAAGCTCGAGCACCCTAAAATCCGTGTGAGCAGCATCTCCGCCAGATTTCACTGCGCCGTACTTGGCCTGCTTGCCGGCCCCAGGCAGTTTGCCCAGGTAATCGCGCACCGTCCACTCGGGCAGAGGGGTCTTCCGGGGCGGCAGCGCCACGATCGCCTGATAGACTTTGCGAGCGAGGTGCTCAGAAAAAATCTTGGCCACGCCGGCATTGGCTTCTTTGGCCTTTGCGAACAAGAGAACACCCGAAGTATCGCGATCAAGCCGATGATGGAGCGCGAGGTAAGGGTCCGTCACTTGGTCACGTGCTGCGATGAACTTTTTGACGGACGCAAAAAGGTTGTCGCGCGCCTCATCCAGCGTAGGCTGAGTCGGGAGACCCGCGGGCTTGTTCACCACAATCAGATAAGCATCCTCGAAGAGCACGCGATCCTGAGTCATCTCAAATGCGCGGTCGCGTGCCCGGCCATCTTCTTCGAAAAGCTTGCGAGCATCGATATAAACGTCGATTTTTACGCGCGCCATGAGCTCTTTGGACGCGATTCTGACGCGGCGACCGTTGAGATAGACGGCGCCCGCTACAACCAGCTTACGAACCTTGCCTTTGGAAACAGGCTTCTTTAGCGCCTCAGGCAACCACTCAGCGAGCGCTTGATCAAGGCGCTGGCCTTGCTGCTTCTGAGTGGTGTGGAGTGAATATTTCTTGATCAAAATGGAGATCCCTCGCAGCAGAGCGGTCCGGACGCAAGATCATTGCCGCGATCTGCGGCCGGACGCTCCAAATCTCCTTAACGCTTATGAGCTCAAATCACTAGTGCGGAAACGTAGGGCGCGGCACTGGCCTCGGTGGCTCACCCGGAGGAGGCGTAGTTTGATCGGCCCCCACTGAGCTTGCCATCAAATTCGAGACGATGTGAGCCCACTCAGCCTGATGAGCATGTACATTGGCTCGTTCAGGATCAGTCGGCGACACATTCATCCACCTACGCTCGATATCCCGCGGAAACTCACCATCCTGACGATAGCGAGCTGCGATCTCCTGCTTGGCTGCCGCCATCTGGGTGTTTTGCTGAGCGATCCGATTGTCAAAAGCCTGCACCTCAGCCGCGATCTCGGCATCCGTCGGAGGACGGCCCAAACGCGAAGTGAGCGAGGCACGAAACACTGTGGTCAACCCAGGATCCACGTTCACGTTGGGGCGTCGATCAGCCGGATTCACCGGGTTGAGCTTACCTGCATGAAACGGCGAGATCCTAGTTCCATTAATGACCTGGGACTGCTCCCTAAAGTCATGCTCCTGACTGAGTCCTCCTGCCGCAAACTGAGCGTCAGTGACGGCTCGCAGCCCCTTCTCCCTCACATAGGCCTGAAGCTTCGCGCGTACCCGAGCATCGACGGCCCCACTCGGAGGCAATGGCTGCCCTGGAGGACGTCCCGGTGGACGAGTGGTTGCGGTTGGAACAGGTACTGGAGTCGGAAATAAGGGATCAGCAAACGCGGACGCGCTGACCAACGTAGCTACTACAAACAGTGTGTAAGAAGTTTTCATCGGATATCTCCCGAAATCAGGCTCATTTCGTCTCTAAAGGAAGCAGAAGCACTCAAGTCGCAGTACGGCTCAGGTGTTCCACCTGGCAAAGACCTCCCGCACCAAGGACGGATCTGGTTTGGCCAGAACTCGTTGGCTCGGTGAGAGCGGGTCCCTTCCGATCGAATCCACCCCAATGCGATGTCGAGCGAAGGCAGCGAAAACCAAGTCCGCGCGCTCGCCAAGTTGTGACCCAAGGTGAGATCCGGAGATCCATCGGGCCTGGCTCGAGGCGTGCCTCCCGAAGCAGGCAAAGTCGCGTTTGCTAAATGAGTACAACGATCAGCGCCCCTGACTCGTTGAGCAACATCGCCCGCGCGACAGGCCAAAGGCTGTCTCCTCGGACGTCCGCACGGCTCACGGGGAGTGCAGCGAGGATCTTCTGGAAGATCCTGAGCACAAATATCAGTCAATCCCTGAGCGTCCCTCCTCACTTCCCAACGCATCGGACAACTCGGAGTGTAGGTAGACTCGCACTTGACGGGCTGCCCAGGACTCACTACACGACGCGTGCCTCCCGGACATACGAAGTCGTTCTCGGAGACCGTTCCGATGGCTGCGCGCTGAGCTGCGCGAACAGGACCGTAGAATACAGCGTTCATGACAGCCTGAACGTTGCCCTCCAGATGCAGCCCCACCTGACTCGGTACGGGCCCTCCACCAGCCGTGATCGCACAGCCGCGGAAAGGCCGATAAGTCGCAGTCCAATCTCCGACCGACCAGTCCCAATGCTGAAACGCATAGTCTTTCATGAAGTTGGCAAAGCCTTCGTACCAAGCGAGCGTTTGAAAATGCCCCGACTCGCACTGACCGTGATGAGTCATGTAGTCTGGACCATCAATCAGCCAGTGCACAAACCCCGAATGCAGGCCGTTATAGTACACGTGACCGATCTCGTGCGGAGTCGCTTGAAGGATGTGAGCGGTCTTCGAAAAAAACTCGTCCTCATCAACGACTACAGTGTCGTAAAGCGTAGTGGGGACGCCCATAGGTGCATCGACAGAATAATTGAAGTCCATGGGACGTATCGAAGTCCCTTGGCTAAAGCGCAACATGCTGTACTGGGTGATCCAAAACTGCTTGGCAGCAAACTGTGAAACAGTAGGTGCTGCAGCAAAATCTCCACCGACCGCGCTGTCTCCAAATGCGAGTTCGACATTGTTGTTGCCCAATCGCTCTGCAGAGACCCAAGACATGGTCTTATGCGAAGTCAGGTAATCGATGACCGCGAGTGGAGCCGTGAGTGGAAATCCTACGATCGTTTCAATCCCAATCCAAAGCGCTTCAAAGAAGCTCACATGATGGACACCCACCGAAAACCCAAGCGAGCTGCGAGCCTCAACATCCAGGTAGACGTCGGGCCGGTTAGTGAGATCGCTGCAATCCGCGGAGAAACGAACTTCGCCGCGGGAGTTCGTGTAAGCCGAACCGCAGTACTCATCGAAAAGCGTATCGCTATCACGCGCCGTTACCCTCAGACCTGCGCAAGGCACCAGCTGAAAGCGGTTGAAACTGGAGTCGGGCACATCTCCAATCGCTGAGCTTACTAATGCGGCTGGGCAGAAAATCCTGGCAGAAACGGTAAACTGCTCCGCCTGCGCCGGCGCGATTCCCATCGCCGCGATCGTTATAAACAACCATCTCCTCAGATTCATGGATTCCCCCGAATGCGTTCGCGGGCTCTTCAGTACGTCCAAGCTGCTAAAAACTGAAGTCTTTTTTAAAGTTAAATAAGAAAATTCGAGCCAAATACTCACGTTGCCCGGCAGGTATTGCCGATGTCCCGCTTTTTACATTTCAACTAAAATAAATGGATGTCCAAGGCTCCCGGCCCGAAGTCCAATCCTGATGAGATACCTGAACTTCCAGACATCCAAGCCGCGATCGAGGATCGTACGGACCCCAATTTAGTGGTTCCGTCCTCCATGAGAATACCCAATGCTACTTCAACGCCTGCACCCGTGGTTCGACCGAGTGTCGCGTCTGTTGCACCCATAAAGACAACGCACGTAGTCAATCGATCGAGTACGCCAACTGCAACTGCGGTCTCGGCACCCCCAGCACGTGCCACTCCTCGCATGCCAGAGATGGGCCCCCTTGACGGATTCATGAAGGACCCGCAGGTCACCGAGATTATGGTTAACGATCTTCGCAACGTAATGATCGAGAAAGAGGGCAAGCTCATATTCTCAGGGTTTGCCTACCAGAGCATCGACGAACTCAATCGCTTGACCCGCAATATTCTGGACATCACCGGCCGCGTTCTCTCGCCTGACTCACCCTATCTGGATACGATGCTTCCCGACGGCTCGAGGGTCAACATCGTGGGCCCCCCTCTGACGATCAACGGCCCATGCATCACGATTCGCAAATTTCCCACGCAGCGCTTTGCGATCGAGGATCTGGTCACGAGCCAATCCCTCGACCCGCGCATGGCCAACTTTCTCCACATCTGCGTGGCCGGAAAAATCAACATCCTAATCAGCGGCGGAACGGGCACGGGCAAGACCACCCTACTCAACGCGCTGACGGGTTTCGTGCCCAAGGGTGAGCGACTGGTTACGATCGAGGACACCCCAGAGCTTTCGATCTCTCACTTCAATAGTGTTCGTTTACAAACTAAGCCACAAAGCCCCGCGTCTGGCCCAGTCACTGCGCGCGATCTTGTCGCCAATGCCTTGCGCATGCGCCCTGACCGCATCATCGTGGGCGAGTGTCGCCGCGCAGAGGCGTTTGACATGCTTCAGGCGATGAACACGGGCCACGACGGATCCATGACCACGATTCACGCCAACTCTCCTCGAGACGCCTTGGCCAGGCTCGAGACTTTGTGCATGATGGCCGGAGTGGACCTGCCAATCGTCGCCATTCGCCGCCAGATCTCGAGCGCGATCGACCTCATTATTCAGATCAAGCGACTCAGAAGCGGACGGCGCATCATCGCCGGAATCAGCGAATTGACTGGCATGGAAGGCGAGATGATCACGATGCAGGATATCTTTAGGTATGATGGCAACGATGATCAGGGTCGGTTTAAGTGTCTGGGACTAGTGCCGACGTTCATCGATCGGCTGCGCGCCCAAGGGATCGACGTGCCGGCAGATTTTTTTGCTTGAGCCACTTGCAACCCAATTGGTGGCCATAAGCAAGTCCCGCAGATAAACCGTCTCCAAAGTCACCTGCTGCAACGCTAGGCAATCCCAAGCAGCTGGCGCGCGACAGCTGGCGTCGCGACCTCACGCCCAATCTCGCGCGCGATCCGTGCCACGCGCTCAACCTGCTGGGCATTAGAAGTCGCGAGCTCGCCCTTATGATAGAAGATATTATCTTCAAAACCGACTCGCACATGGCCGCCTAGCGTAAGTGCCTGCACCGCAAGCGGGAGCTGAAAGCGACCGATGCCCGCTACACCCCAAGTATAAGCTGCAGAGCCCACACCACTCTCCATCAAAGAAAGCAGACTCATCAGATTGCGCATGTCGCCTGACATCCCGCCAGGAACCCCGAGCACGAACTGAAAATGAAGCGGCTCCCGCACGAGCCCTTGCTTAGCTAGACGCAAGGAAGCCTCGAGCATCCCGGCCTCGTAGATCTCAAGTTCAGGAATCACGCCCAGCTGTTGCATACGAGCAGCGAGTCCTAAAACATCCTTTGGGTGATTGTAGAAAACGTCGTCACCAAAGTTCATCGTCCCCACGTTGAGCGATGCCATCTCGGGCTTCAAAGTCAGGGGCCGCGCTCGATTCTCGATCGGCTCGCCCACCGCTCCTCCTGTCGAAATCTGAATGATCACCCCCGGCGCCTTGGCGCGGATCGCGCGGATCGACTCTTCAAATCGCTCCACTCTTTGAGAGGGTTTGCCGTCATCCTCACGCACATGAAGGTGAATAACCGAGGCACCTGCCTTGACTGCAGCCTCTGCCGCCGAGGCCTGCTCAGCGGGAGTGATGGGCAGCGCGGGCTGCTTTTCGCGCGTGGTCTCAGCACCAGTGATCGCACATGTAATTATGACTGGATTAGAAGTACTAGTTGCCGCCATAAAGCCCCCGAGATGTTTGACTACCGCTTATTGGCTTCGTTTAGCACGCGATGAGCCCGATTGAGAACTTCCCATTTTAACCGATCCTCGGTCGCCGCCATCGCCCAATTGTAGTGAAAGGATTCGTCCGGCTTATTTCGCTGGGCCAGCCCAAAATCTACGTTTCGCCGCGCCATCCGAGCCACCCATTTCGAATACCACTGAGCGAGCTTCTCTGGATAATCCTTCTTCACGGCCATCACGCGCAACGCTTCGTCACCCATAATGCGTTTAAGAGTGAAGATCGAAGCGCCGACAAACTGCTTAGTATACCGATCGGTCAGCTGCTCGAGCGTCGCAGGACCTGTTTGCGCCGACACGCGGGGAGTCGGCTGCGGATCGGATTTTCCGTACTCGATCACCGTCACGCCATCTGCGATCGCTTTCGCGGATTGCCTTGAGGTCACAGCCGCCACTGGCTCGACTCCGGGCTGAACTGGCAAGGCGAGAGGCTGAGTCGCTGCGTCCGTAAACTCCACTGGCGCAGGCAGCTCCATCTCAAGCGAAGCCAATTCCTCACCAAATAGGCGAAGCGCCTGAGGCGTGGCCCCTTGATTAGAAGCCTCGAGTTTTCGATAGTCCGACGAATGCGTGAATCCGTTGTATAGGCCCTCGATCGAAGCACCTTGATTGAGCGAGTCGACTAGACTTCCAAACTCGGACTTGTCCTCTGGCTCTCGCATGAACACGACCTGGTAAACTTCGTGAAGAATCTCGGCATTTGCTTTGGCACTTTTAGTCGCCAGAACAGCGCTCGCGCTAGGAACTGGCGCAGGAGTCTCTACAGGTGGCGCTACCTTGCCTCCAGTGAGAACGGAGATCAGGGAACGCCACTCTTTTTGGAGCTGCACCCAATCTTTCTCATATTCGGCAGGAATGGCATCGCAACCCGCCAAGAAAGTCATCAACAGAGCCAAAACTATTGGATGCATTAAAAAATTGTATTTCAGGCGCGTTTGAACGGCAAGCCAAGGGCCTTAGGCGCGCGGGACTTGCCCATAAACCCCGCCAAAACTCCGACGGTCACAAGATAGGGCAATACCTGGATGAACTGAACGGGCACTGGCTCGGATCCCCAGAGAGTGACACCTTGCAAGCGGATCTGAACAGCATCAGTGAATCCAAAAAGCAAACAGGCCGCCATTGTCGGAAGCGGCTTCCATTTCCCAAAAATCATCGCAGCGATTGCCATAAATCCTCGCCCACCTGTCATATTGCGCGAAAACGAGGATGCCAAGAAGATGGACAAGGAAGCGCCCCCAAGTCCCGCCAAGAATCCACTCATCAGCACAGCCGTCCATCGAACCCGATTGACTCCTATGCCAGCCGCTTCAAGAGCAACAGGATGCTCGCCCGCGAACCGCAGCCAGAGACCCGCAGGCAGCCTCGCAAGCCCCGCCCATACAACTAAGCCAAGAGCTCCCGCAATCCACAGAGGAGCCGACCCAAGTCTCAACTCGAGAGGCAGCGACGGCGTAGACGTTGTGGAGCCAAACAAAATCTTAGCTAAAAATGGAGTCGACCCCAGCGCGAGCAAATTGATCGCAGTACCAGCAACGATTTGATCCGATCGCAAGCGGATGACAAACAAACCATAAAGCGCAGCCATGGCCATGCCAGCGCACCCACCCGCGACGGCTCCCCACGCTGCAGAACCGACGGTTGGAGCCACTGCGCCCGCTGCGAATGCACCGATCAACATCATGCCTTCGAGCGCGATATTGATCACTCCAGCGCGTTCGCTGATCAACCCACCAAGCGCCGCAAACACCAACGGAGTCGACACGCGAAGTGTCGAAGCACCTATCGATAGCGTCGCCGCCCAAAACTCAATCATGCTCGCCCCAGCTTTCGCTTAAACCAATCCAAGCTCCAGAGCGCATCAGCCGACACCGATAGAATGATCAACGCCTGCAAAATCATCGAAAGATCTCGAGTAATAGTCTCTGTCTCCATATCGAGATCCGCAGCGCCTTTGTGTAACGCACCAAAGAGCAGCCCCGCCGCGACCACCCCCAGAGGGCGTCCGCGAGCGAGAAGCGCTACGGCGATGCCGATGAACCCATAATCAGGAGAGAACCCCAGCCTAAATCGTCCGGCATTGCCCAACACTTCAGCGACTCCGACGAGGCCCGCAAGCCCACCCGCCAGCGCCATCGCCACGATGCGTGCCCGAGCAGGATCGATCCCCGCAGTTCTAGCTGCGTCCTCACTCTGCCCCACAGCACGCAACTCAAAACCTAAGACCGTGCTCTTGAGCATCAGACCCACTGCGATCGCAGCTAAGAGTGCCAAAATCAGCGCAACACTCACCGGCGCGTCGCCAAACGCACCCAAGTGAGGGATCAAATATCCTGCCCCGACCGGTAATGACTCAGGGCTTTGGTTCTCGGTGTCCTTGATCATGTAAAGCGTGACATAGCTTGCGATCCCAGCCGCTACGAAGTTGAGCATGATCGTGTTGATCACCTCGTGACTGCCACGCCGAGCACGCAGCCACCCAGGGATCGCTCCCCACGCTCCGCCAGCAGCAACTGCGGCGAGCCCGGCCAAAATCGGAGCGAGAGGCGAAGGCAGGTTCGGGTACTTGCACCCTACCCAGGCTGCCGCCAGCGCACCCAAAGTCAATTGACCTTCGGCACCAATATTAAACAAACCTGCCTCAAACGCGACGGCGACAGAGAGCCCTGTCAGAATCAAAGGCGTCGCGTAGAACAACGTCATCCCCAGATCGTAGCGCGAACCAAAAGCGCTCTTAGTCATGATGGTGAGCACATGCCACGGACTCTCGCCCGCGAGCTTGGTCACGAGCAAGCCCACCGCCACTCCACCCATGACCGCCAAGATCGGCCTCAACAACTTGAGAAGGTTCTTCATACCGAGCCTCCCCCCATATAGAGCCCAAGCTGGCTTTCGGTGGCCTCGCCGCGAGCAAAAGACGCGACGACGCGCCCTCCATACATCACGGCAATTCGATCCGAAAGCGCCCTCACCTCGTCCAGTTCAGAAGAAACTAGAAGCACCGCTGCGCCTGCATCTCGAGCTTCAAAAATCCTGCGATGGATCAGCTCGATAGCACCCACATCCACGCCCCGAGTTGGTTGTGCCGCAATCAAGAACTGAGGGGCACGCCCCAGCTCACGCGCGATGATCAGTTTTTGTTGATTGCCGCCGGACAACCCACGCACCAAAGCGCCGATATCCCGTGGCCGCACATCGTACTTTTCGACCGCCTGCTGAGCAGACTCGGTCAACGCACTCCAACGGATCCAACCGTGACGTGTAAATCCACCGGTACGTTGAAGTCCCAGAAAAAAATTCTCCCGCAAGTCCCGATCAAGCAGCAATCCCTCTCGGTGGCGATCCTCAGGGATTACTCCCACGCCAAGCGCCTTGATCTTTGCAGCAGTCCACCTGGCTTTCTCGCCATGAACCTCGTTTCCGAGAATGCGAATGGTCCCGCTGCTCAACCCCCGATAACTAGCCGGATGCTGCAAAAGCTGAAGAATCTCCGATTGGCCGTTGCCCTCGATGCCCGCGATCCCCAGGATCTCGCCCGCACGAATCTGCAGCGAAACGTCCTGAAGCGCGGGCAAACCGGTAGCCCGGTTCCGCAGAGAGAGGTTTTGCATCTCGAGCACCGGCGCACCCAAAACAGGCTGCGGCGGCGCCTGGACCTGCAAGCTTACTTTACGGCCGACCATCCAAGTCGCCAACTGATCGGGGCTGGTATCTCGAACCTCAGCCTCACCCGCTATGCGCCCCGCTCTAAACACGGTCACTCGATCCGCAAGTGCCATCACTTCTTTTAACTTATGAGTGATGATCAGTATTGTGCGTCCTTCAGCAGCGAGCTGCTTGAGTTGGACAAAAAGCTCCTGCGTCTCCTGAGGAGTCAATACGGCCGTCGGCTCATCTAGGATCAAGACGCGCGCGTCACGATACAGAAGTTTCACGATCTCAATACGCTGCTGAACGCCAACGGGTAAATCGTCGATTCGAGCATCCCAGTCGATCGCGAATCCATGCTTTTTAGAGATGACCTCCAGCTTGGCGCGAGCTCCCTCTAAGTCCATCGGCCGAAGCGAGGGAGGCAACCACTTCCAACGTGGCACCGACGTCTCAGCGCCCAACACGACATTCTCAAGGGCTGTCTCCGGCCCCGCCAACATAAAATGCTGGTGAACCATACCGATCCCGCAGGCGATCGCATCGAGTGGCGATCTCCACCTTTTTCCGATGCGGCCCCACACGGTCCCGTCCACGCTGATTTCGCCCTTATCCGGGACAATCATCCCGTAGAGCATCTTCATCGCTGTCGACTTGCCTGCTCCATTCTCGCCGACGATCGCGTGAATCGTACCAGACGAGGCACGAAGGCTAATGTCCTCATTTGCGACGCAAGCCCCGTAGGCTTTTCGCAAACCTCTCAGTTCAATTCCGCGAAACGCCTGGCCCCCACCCATAAAGACCTACTTCTTGCGAGCGTAGAAGTCAGGGACCTTGATCTTGCCAGCCATGATTTGCGCTTTGAGATCCTCGAGCTTTTTACGCATTGGCTCAGTGAGGATCTTCTCGTTGTGAGAATCCACGGCATAACCCACGCCATCGATCTCCAAACCGTAGCGCTGGGTGCCTGCCTTGAACCGACCTTCTTTCACATCTTCACATGTCTTAAAAACGGCGACATCCAAGCGCTTGAGCATGCTTGTGAGAATACGGCCAGGCTTGAGTCCGTTCTGGTTCGAATCCACGCCGATCGCAAATTTCTTTTTTTCTTCGGCTGCATCAAAGAGCCCCGAGTACGAAGCTCCTGCGGCAGCAAAAATAACGTCTACTCCAGCCTCATACTGAGCCGCTGCAAGTTCCTTTGCTTTAGCAGGATTGTTCCAAGCGTCGCCTGTGATGCCGATGTAGTTCGAGGTCACCTTAGCCTTTGGATTGATCCGCTTGGCTCCAGCCTCATAGCCCATTTCAAACCGTCGGATCAGAGGGATATCCATCCCACCGATAAAACCCAACTTGCCCGATTGGCTTGCTAGGGCTGCCGCAGCACCCACAAGATAAGAGCCCTGATGCTCTTCAAAAAGAAGGGATCTCACGTTAGCGGCATCCACCTGCGCATCCACGAGTGCAAACTGCTTCTTCGGAAACTGAGCCGCCACCTTTCGCACGGCTTGAGCCTGAGAAACCCCGATCGCGAAGATGATATCAAAATCTTTTTGTGCAAACGATCTCAACAAAGACTCGTAGGCATTGTCATCAGCCGCCTCTACGTACTTCACGAAGGCTCCCAGCTCAGATTTAGCTTTCATCACTCCTTGATAAGCAGAGGTGTTGAACGACTTATCGTCCTTGCCGCCTTTGTCCAGCACGAGCGCAACTTTGAGAGTTCCTACCCCGGGCTCCGCCGCACTCGCTACTGCCACCGCTGCCACGGAAGCTAGCATAGCCACAAATACACCCGCCAAAATCGCAACTAAAACCTGTCTACGTTCTGTCATGATCAAACTCCTAACCTAACCCTCTCGAAGCGTTCACCAAAAAGCATGCAAGCTGATTAAACTTTTCTCGCATGTCCTGACTCTGGCTGCTCCATCACATCCTCTAGCTCCCGCCCAAAGCCAAGGCCTGCTCTAAACTTGGAAGCTGAGCACCTGATTCGTAGCGAGAATATTGAGGGTAATGGATGCCCATCGGAACCTGCGAGCAGAACTCACGAGCTGAGCGAAAGCGCTTTTCGCGCATCGATTTAAGAAAGCCACCCCAGCTCTGATAACTACCCCGTTTCCCCATGACTAAACGTGTCATTGCATGGTTTGATATTTTCTTCCACGAAAAACAAGAAGTCCCATTTCACGGTACTCAGTGCTCGAATGAGTCACTCTATTTCTCGCGAATAAAAGCCACCTTCCGACCGGAGCCCTGAAAGTGTTGCAAAAAATGAGATATATCTCTTCATTGAATATATTTAGCCGCCCAATGGTTGACAAAGCGCATTCACAAAGTTATCCACGGCGCGTCTAGAACCGCGAGGTCTCAATAGTATTATGGAAATGGTCCACTTTATCCCACCTAGCGAACGCCGCTTAGCGATGCTCGCCGCCCAAGCTGATTCAGCCCCAGTGCTGATTTCAGGCTCCAGCGGAACGGGTAAAGGTGCGATATGCCAGTGGATTCATTTCAATAGCCCCCGCGCCACACGTCCTCTGATTTATGCCGACCATGATACACCTTTGGTCAGGCAACTCCCTAAGGCTCAGGGCGGCGCCCTGGTCATCAACGAGATCGGGGAATGGCCACTAGGCGAGCAGCGAGCCCTTCTGACGTTCATTAAGACCAAGGTGGTGCGGCACAGTGATCATGGCGAGCTCCCCATGCTCTTGAACGTTCGTGTGATGGCTACGACGAGCCAAGCCCTGGAAGGCCGAGCTCAAGGTGGGCTTTTTAACGAAGAACTTCTTGAAAAGCTTAATGTTTTTAGAATCGAAATGCCTCCGCTCTCCAAACGCATGGAAGAGTTCGACGACATTACCCTCGGGATCATTGGTGAAATCGCCCACGAACTTCACAAAGACCACCTTCGTGGCCTGTCAGAACTCGCATGGAAGTGCCTGCGCGAATACGAGTGGCCGGGCAACCTCCGCGAACTCCGCAATGTCTTGCGCCTAGCTGTCGTTGCCGCCGAGGGCGATCAGATCGAGCTCGGAGATCTGCCTGAATTTGGATACGACCGCATCGATTTCCGAGCGACTCGCGAACAATTCGAGAAAGTCTACATCATCGAACTGCTTAAAACTTTTGATTGGCAGGTGGATAAGACCTGCCTCATGACCCGTATGGACAAGGGAACCTTGCTGACCAAGATGAGCCAGTACGGAATTTCCACCGACGGGTCATCCGCTAGCTAGCCGCTTCTGGAAGTTGTCCCCCACCCCCCAAAGAACTTCCAGAGGCGGTAAGCAAAACACCGAACTGAACACCAAACGGCATTGGCGTCTGATAGCAGCTTCTTTACCTACTCAGCCTTAAATCCAGCCATCAAAGCAGCCTGAAGCTCAGAGCGCTTGATCAAGAAGGCGTTTGAGCTCCCTGTAGGGATCCCACACATTTGCGCATGAAGTTTGTCGCCACCTTTGCGGGACTGCAGAACAGTCACGCGAGCCGCCTTGAGATCCATGGCCCCTTGGTCGAGAGATTGCCCGCTGCCTTTCTCACAACTTTTCGCTCCATCGGGACGCGTAACCCAAACAGTGTCCGCTGATTGAGAAACCTGACCAGAACTGGGAGCAGGGGTCTGCGGACTCTCTCCTTTGCGCGAAAACGCGGCGGCCAAGGAAGCGCCGACCATAAAACAAAGAACAGCTGCAAAAATCCATCGTTTCGAATGAGCCATGAATAAAAGGACTCTACCTCAGACGGGAGCACGAGCCAACTGAAGTCCCTCGTCTGCATTCAACTTTCGATCGAGAAAAAGCGCAAATCTCGCGTCAAACCTCCCGTTCGAGTAGGCTTTGCAACAGCTTGCGCAGGCGAGTTTTCCCAGTTTGCGACGGGCAAAAAACTCTTTTGCGCAATGGAAGCAGCGGTAAACGTAGCGATAGGGACGCGTTTTAGGGACGGTATTGTACCGACTCACCCCCATCACCTGCATTTTTTCCCAAAACTCTGGCGTATGCCCATACGGCTTGCGTCTCACCCAAAGCCAATAGTGGATCATCTCATGGCCAAGGGTATCCAACACAAGTTCGCGCGCGTTCTCAAGCTCGAGCAAATAATAGGCGACCTCGATCGTAGGCTTGCGCTCTAGCCAGTACTTGCGACTGCCTGGCATGAAACGCCCGGCACTCGATCTCAAGCGCGAGTTGTAGCGTAGCTCTGGCGGGTCGAGAAACCCGTCAAAATGCGCAATATTGATCTGGTCGAAAAGCACTGCGAGATCCATCTCTGCCTACCATGACGCAGACACTGATGGACTGTCCAGAGGCAATCTCAGTCAAAGCGGCGGGTTGTCTCGCAGTTGCATTTGAACAAGCTCATCGAGCTGCGCTTCAAACTCAGCTTTAGTCATCTTGTCGTTATTCAAGAGCTTGAGGTACTTCCTTGCAACGTCGTCGTCGTAGTATCCAGCGAGCAGAACGTAAGAGTGATTACCCACTTGGTTGCTGACCAACAAACTAGTCAAGCTGCTGACAACGGCGAGTTTCTTCATCACCATAATCTGACGACGAAGTGCTGTTTTTTGAGCTTCGGCCAGGGTCTTGGTGACCAAGGCACCTCTAGAAGCCTTAATGCCTGCCAATAGCGAGTTTTGCACGCCCTTGCCAATTGGGCCGAACATATAACGATACTTCGCGTTCGAGAAAAGTGCGATAAAACCAACTTCACAGAGCAATCGCTCCATGTTGATTTCTCGTCCAAGGTACATACTCACGCCCACAGAATCAACGAAGAGAACCGCGCTCATCACGAGCCCTGTTTTTACGAACGAAGAGTTGCCCGTGTAGTAGGCTAAGGTGGCATCCGAAACCAACGTGAACACAAAGTCACGATAGAAGCTTTCATTGGCCATCAGGTCGTCCCAGTTGTCGCCAAAATCTTTCCAATCCCTACCGGCGTTGTCTGCAGCCATTAAATAGGAGGACGCCAAAAAGGTGATCCCGCTTGCACCGGCATTCACCGACACTGGGTTCATCAATCCAGCAACAACCGCGTTCTTGGTGGCTACGTAGATCCCGCGGGCGACACCAAAGCGCCTCATGTAGCGGGAATACATATTAGTCGTATGAATCAACGACTCTTTTGCGCTAACGGCGCTCGAGACGACCTTATCCGCCACCGTCTTGGCAGCGCCTCTTAAAAACCCTGCTTCACCTACAAGCGCGGCCTCAGCAGTAATGCCAGCAGCAAACTGGGAGTAAGTAGTTCCCGCCTCTGATGCAATGACCTTCGCGACCTCAGCATCCGAGAACGAACGACCTTTAAGCTTGTTTAAAATCAAGCTCGCAAACGAAGCCTCTCCCCCGACGATGCCCTGCGCGCTCGCCGCTCTCATGCCCGCCCAAGTCGATGCCCCTAGAGCATCCACTGCGGCGATTGCGGCAATCCTTTCTGCCTCGCTCAAGCCCCTGACGCCCGCAAGCGTAGCGCTAGCATTGCTGGTCGCGATCTGAGCTTGAGTCAACTTCCAAGCGAGGCCCGACTGCTCTGCTGCCGCCATCACTACGTCATCAGCAGCAGACAAAGTCGCGAGCCGAGCCCGTGTGGCGCTCAATGCCGCAAATTCAGCCTGGGTAACCAACACGCTGCTCGCTGCTTCTTTGGCTGCCAAGGCGCCTGGAAGAGCTGAGACTAAAGTTACAAAACCCGCATGCATCAATCCTACGCCAAGCTTCACTCCCGAACTGTGCTGGTGCATGTAACCGAGCGAACCAAACGAGCTCCACCCAAGAACGGAGCCAAAGACTACTCTTCTTCGAATCTCAGAGTCATGAGCCCAATCGCCGACCGCCTTTGCAAAGGCGGCTGGACCCATCGCAGGGACCAGTGCAGCAAAAAACGGCCCCATAGCCACGGTCGCACCGACCGATGCAACAAAAAATCCGCCCGCTTTGAGGCGACGAGATGCCGCACTCTCACCCGTATCAGGCGCTGGAGCGTAGCCGCCCTTCACCATCATGAGTTCGTCTAGGTCCGCGATCTTCTTGAACAGAGGATTCTCTGGGTTGATCTCGAGCGCATCAAATCGAATCCCTTCATTGGCAAGCAATGCAAAGGGATCTTCCATGAGCACGCGAAGCTTCTGGTCACGCACGAGCTTAGCGATGACTGGCGCCCATTTCTGGACGGCCTTCTTCACGACCTTCTGAAGCGACAGCATCACTTTCAGGCGGCTTTCAAGTCCACTGTTAGTAGCCTTAGCAATGCGATTATGGATCGCATAGCGCTCGCCAATCGATCTAAAGAGAGGGACTCCATCCACCACGTTGTCTGGCAAAAGCTCAGGTCTGAGAGCAAAATACCGGTCAATCGGGTCTAGACCACGATCAATCTTCGCTTCGGCGGACTCTTCTTCAGAGCTAGGACCATCCACGTTGAGAGCTAGCATCATCATCAGCGGATTCGAGGAGACCAGCTGATTCATGAGCTGAAAGAGCTCCGTCCTTCTCTTAGTCAACTGAACGAGCTCGATCTTATCTGGATCAGAGTCCGAAAGGACGAGCTCTTTGCTGTCGTCTTCGGCTTTAGCTGCCCTGATTCGGTCCTCGATCTTGCGATTCACTTTGGCAAAGTCGAGTTGAGTGCGAATCCAAGCGCTGGATAGCTGATCGACCATCAAACCGTTTGCGATGAGCATGTCATAGAGCTCATGCTGCGTCTGAGATCTCTTCTTAGGGTTACTAAAACTTTCCTGATAGTTGGCGCGCAACATCTCGATATGCGCGTCCAAACCCGGGAACCGCTCACGAGTCCCGAACGACTCCATAAAAGGGCCCGGAGTATCTGCGACCACTGCCAACACAAAAGCTGTTTCGGCGAGTTTCTTCAGTGCGGATCGGCGAAGGAGCTGCTCGTAGACTTCGCCTTCTTCAGTATGGCTGTGACCAAATCCGGTGACGAATCCAGAATTCCAAGGCTGCGATGAGCCATAGGTCGCAAAGTATTTGCGGATCCGATTGATGTCCTTGTCGACCTGCTTAAGGTTGAGCGCTGCCGAAAAAGTCTCAGTGACGGTCTCGGCATCGGCCAGCCATTTCGTCATTTCGAGATAATTTTTTTCTTCTTGTGTGGCCTGTGTGCCCGGAGGGAGATCAGCCGAGAGAGAATTCTCAACAGGTGGCAAGCCCCTCAATGCCCTTCCCTGAATCGAAGCAAACGCGGACTGTGGCAAGAACGAAAACGCTACCGTCTCTAAACACAAAACGACACCAAGGGCGCCACACAGTGTGCGATGAAGGGGATGGGAGACCTGGAAAGCTTGCTTGCTCATTCTTTCCTCGATGAACCGACTTGAAGATTTGCCCTGCGCAAATCTGAGAATCGTTCCGAGGCGAAAGCTAACACCCACAATGCGCTGCATCAATACAGGGTGAAAATTTTTCAGGTTCAGAGCCCTTACCTCCGCTAAGATCTTTTTTCCAACAAAAAAGATCAACTGTTCTAACCCCGCTTAAGCAAGGGCTATACCTCTCATTAAGTCAGGTATAGGGTCACTTAGACTCCAGTTATTTCAACTAATTAAAATATTAAACTGGATTTCGACTTCCTTACCCACTCCAAAGCTGTCAAATGATTTGACGAAACACGTAATCTATCCCATCTTGCCCCACTACCGGAGAACCCCCTTGCTAAAGGCCGCACAAGCCCTTGAGTGGCTCAAATTTTTAGACCTTGCTGAAAAGGAAGCCCTTACGAAGCGAGGCAAAGCGCTGCTGCGCGTCTTAGTGGATGCTAAAAGCTGGGCTCATGACCTAGCGACAGCTCGCATTCTTCAGCAAGAAACCTCCGAGGTTTCGCAGCTCCTAGATCGAGAAGGCTTATGGGCTCCGCTTACGGATTTAGGCGATCCTGAAGAGGCGATTGAGCGCTTAGGTCGAGGCTCCGTACTCGAAATAGCAGAACTGGCTGCAATTCGACGTTGGCTTTACGCCCTAGATTCTTGGGGACAAGTGCCGCGCGACGAGATCCGCGGAGAGCTTTTCAAAAAAGCGCTGAGCTCGCTTCCCGACGCTTACCAGCCTTTGCGAGTTTTGGATCGCGTCCTCACGCCCGAAGGAGAACTCTCTGAGAAAGCGTCCCCCCGCTTGGGTCAGCTTCACAGCGAGATTCGAGCGCTTAAGCGAGAAATTAGCATCGTGCTCGATCAACTCCTCAAAACGTTTTCTCAAAAAGGAATCCTCCAGGAGAACTTCACAGACGTCCGCGATGGACGTTACGTTTTGCCCGTAAAAATCGCCTCGCAAAATGAGGTCGACGGAATCATCTACGAAGCATCTGCTAGTCGGCAAACAGTCTTTGTAGAACCTAAAGAAGTCGCCCAACTCAACAATCGCCTCCGACAAAGACAAAACGAGTTACTGCAAGAGATCTACGCGGTCCTTGCCGCGACAAGCTCCCAGCTCAAACCATTTGCGGCAGATATCCACACGGCCGTGCTCATTCTCTCTCATTGGGATTGTGTTCAAGCGCGCGCGAGACTTGGCCGTCACTACGGCGGCAAGCCGATTCTGGTCACGAACGAGCGCCTCTTTGAAATGCGGCATACAGCCCACCCCCTGCTGTTTTGGTCGCTGCCTCACGAGCAAATCATCCGCAACGGTGTCGAGTTTGGAGGGGCAGCTGCGCAGCCTGGCGGCAATCCTCACGACGGACAAAACCCCGTTGCCACTGCTGTCCGCACTTTGCTGCTGACAGGACCCAATACGGGCGGAAAAACCGTGCTCCTTAAGACTCTGGGACTCGCAGCGTTTTGCGCGCGCACGGGGTTTCTTTTTCCTGGATCTGATTCGCCGACAGTCCCTTTCTTTGATCAGGTTTTTGCTGATCTTGGCGACCACCAATCGATCGAACAGCATCTGTCGAGCTTCTCGGGGCACATTGTTCGTTTCAAGGAAATCCTCGAGAACGTCGATGAACGCAGCCTCGTGCTTATTGACGAACTCAACTCAGCCACCGACCCAGAAGAAGGTGCGGCGCTAGGTCGCGCCTTTCTCGAAACCGTGATGGCTCACGGAGCGATCATTGTCACGACGACCCACGACCCTCACCTCAAAGCTACTGCGGTCTCCGATCACCGCATCCTCAACGCGAGCATGCAATTTGACGAGCAAGCCCGAACACCCACTTATCGCATGATCTTGGGTGTTCCTGGCCGATCACGTGCCCTCGAAACGGCTGAGCGGCTCGGCATTTCAAGCGATGTGCTGACCCTCGCCAGAAAATACCTCTCTCGCGAACATATCGAGTTTGAAGCTATGCTTGCCAAACTCGAGCAAGACGCGCGCGAAGCTGACCGCGCCCGCCGCGAAGCCGAGCACCTTCGAGCCGAAGCCGAACGCATGCACAAAGAGTGGACCGAGCGCACGGAGACCGCCGTAGGAGAGATGCTCGATCGCACCCGACAACGTCTCAGGCGCATCCTTGAAGCCGCACAAGACGAGGTGCGTGCCTCAGTGCGCAAGCTTGACGAAGCAAAAAATCGACACGAGATCGACAAAACTAGAGCTCAACTCAATGAGTCACTCACTCTAGCCAGCGAGCGCATGGAGTCTGCCCTTACAGAAGAAGCACCCGAGATCGCCGACGCACTCGCCTACAAAGCTAAAGCTCGCGCTCAGGAACCAGCAAAAGCCCCCAAGCTAGAAACAGGAACCGCGGTCAGAATTCCGAAATGGAAAAGCACCGGAACGATCCTCGAGATCACCGGAAATCGAGCAAAGGTCTCGATGGGCACTATTCAAATGAGCTTGGCTCTTTCAGACATTGAGCCTTTATCAGCGCTCGAAATCTCGGCCCTCCCAAAATCTCGTCCCAAGCCCTCGAGCGGAGGATCGGGTGCCACGAGTTTTGTTCCCGAGTCTCGCCTGGATCTCAGGGGCGTCCGCTTTGAAGAAGCGATGAGCGAGCTCCAGCGCTACCTGGATCTAGTGTTTCGCTCGGGCGCACTGATGGAGGTCACGATCGTCCATGGAATGGGGACGGGCGCACTGCGCGAAGGTACGCGTAAAATATTGTCCAGCCTCCCCTATATCAAGAACTACCGGGATGGTGGCGTAGGCTTAGGCGGTGCGGGCGCCACTCTCGTCGAGATCGACCGCGACTAGGACTGTAGAGCCGATTCAGAAGTTAATGTCGTAGCGGACTCTGAACTTACCTTCAGAGACATGATTGTCGTCGCTGGGATTTAGCCAGTAAACTTGATCTACCGCTACGGTGATGTGATTGAAGATGCTCTTACTGAGAGTGCTCACCACGGCATTTGAAGAGCTGCCGTATAACACTGAGCTATTCACTTTCAACACAGGCAATTCTCTCATCACTGTGAACTGGTACTTCTCTTGGGAGAAGTCTACAGCGCGTCCGAGATTCATAGATTCGCCAAAGTTCACAGCACTCGGGCTTGCGATATCGCGGCTAGCAGCATTTGGACGGTACTCAAAACCACCGAAACCGACTGGAGAGTGAAGCTCAAGGCCTCCGGTCTGACCCCTAACATCAGCGCGGACAGCCAGCCGAGTCTCTTCAGTGATTCTGATTTTTACAGGCTTGCCGATGTAGACACCTACAATCACAGCCGCCGGAGCAAGCATCGTCTTTACCGTCTCATTGCGCTCGATAAACTTAGTAGCGCGGCGCTCAACCTTAACTTGAGTTGCGGTAATCTTTCTGTTCTGAATCTCATCCCACATGCCCTTGCCAAAGCTGCTCATGCGGTTGATCTGATCGCCTTCTTGGGTGATATTCACTAAACCTGAGTGACGGCGCATCTCATAGTCGCGAGTCATGTCAAAATACTGCTGCCGCAATTGATTTCCGCGGTGAGCATCGAGGAGATCAAGATCCCAAGAAAAGATCGACTTTGGATCGCGACTAGAAAGATAAGAAGCATTGGGGAGCTCACCCAAAGTACCTCCTACAAAGACCTGGTAACTTGACGTCCAAGCAGGTCGCAGCTTGGTCTTTGCCTGAGCAGGCGACGAAGCAACTGCAATCGCAGCAAGCAAGGAGCAGAGCATAAACCCCGCTCTGATCTGCAAATGTGTGCGTACCCCTGAACCACCCAAGCTCCGACCCACCCTTCCCCTGCAGGGAAGAAGAGCAACCTACGTACCAGGGGAATCTAAAACTGGCCCTAGTCAATCCAGCCACTTAGGTTTGGCGATGTGCACAAGAGTTAGACAGCTGAGTAATTCTTACAAAAAAACAAGAGCATGCGCCTGTGCCAAGACTATAAATAACAGTTAAGGATTTGTAAGCTTCAGTGGGTCTGAGGATTGCGATGATGCCGGTTGCTAGGATTGTAGCCTGTAAGATTACAGCCCTAGAACGATGAAGGCGAGCCAGAGGGCAAAGCCAGAAAACACAGGGATGGTAAAGTTATCGTCGAGATCGAGCGGCACCAATTCAGCGATACCACCAGCAAGGCCACCCACTAGGGTAAGAACCACTAAGGCGACTCCCGAGACAGCCAGGGCCTTCAGGAAAATAAAGGTGACAAGCACACAGGTCAACACTCCAGCCAATGTCCCGATGAGCGACTTGCCGCTCGCAAAGCGAGGACCTCTGTGACCATAGAGAATACCAAAGAGTGAAGCAATCGGGTCGCCACAGGCTAGGTACAGGATGCTCAAAATCGCGACCGGCTTAGGAAAGATCGCAATCGCAAGCAGAGTAGCCGCCAAGTAATGAGGGATCCCGCTCACGCGGTCCACTTCATTGGCACGCATAAAAGGACCCCAATAGCGCATGACCTTCTCATTGACCGCAGGGATGCGAAGGCGAGCGGCCTCCATAATTATGTCAAAACCCAATAGAGTGCCCAGGATCATTACTGCGGTTGAAACCTGCATACCCGACAAATAGATGAAAGCGATGACTAGGCCCATCATCATGTGCCAAGTTTTGCGGGCTAGGTGAAGGTCGCTACGAACATGAAGTCGGATTGGAAGATGAGGAACCAAGAAGAGAGAAGATGACCACTGAGCAGAGCCGGAGGAGGGAGCCGATCCAGAAGAGGACACACCCCTCTGGGTACTGGTGCCGATGCCACTCCGAAATTCTGCTTTTTGTGTCTCAACTCGCTTCATAACAATCGTCTCACTTTCCGCTGTCTCAGACTGTGAATGTAGCGTTTTCGCCACTTCCACACTTCATGATGCACTGTGCATTGTTGCTAGAATGATACAGAAGCAACGCTGATGCCATACACGCCTCCCAGTATGGCTTTTTGCACTCTTTTATTTTAGATATTTATTTAATAAATTTAAATAGTTAGCATGGTGTCAGAAAAACCTGTTAAGAAGACGGTTTAACCTGGTCCGATTTTGCAGAGAGTTATGGGAAGGGCCATACGCGATAGGCTCTTTAACTGCGTAAACAGCTACGCACCTTCTAATTGTCTTGACACTCCTGCTCACAAAATCAATCCTGGATATTAAGGCGGACGATCCATGGAAGGAAGCGTCGATTACGGTTTGGACAAACCTCACGACTCTGCAGAAGACCGGGATGATAAGAGCCCGTTTGATCTCATTTCTACGCCCGCCATGGGCCGGATCAAACAGGTCTGGGCAGTGGGAGGTGGAAAAGGAGGCGTAGGCAAGAGCCTGGTGGCCTCGAGCATCTCCATTGCACTCGCTCGGGCGGGACACAAAGTAACGGCAATCGACTTGGATCTGGGAGGGGCCAATCTCCACACCACGCTGGGAGTGGACTTACCCAAACAGTCTCTCAGTGACTTCTTCACGGGTCGCGTAGAAACGCTAGAGCGATGCGCGGTTCCGAGCGGGATTCCCAACTTGGATTTGATCAGCGGGGCGCAGGACTCGGTGGGAGTCGCCAATTTAGGTTTTGCCGAAAAAGTACGACTACTGCAAAAGGTAAGGGACCTGGACTCGGATTATCTCGTATTTGACCTGGGCGCTGGCACTGGCAACAACACGATCGACTTCTTTCTCTACGCGGACGTTGGAATCCTCACTCTTTTGCCTGAACCCACTTCGATTGAGAACGGCTACCGTTTTATCAAAAGTGCCTACTATCGCAGACTCAAGCACTCGCGCTTCCTTAAGGAAATCCGACCCATCATCCAGATGGCTATGGATACTAAGAACCCTCTCGGAATCAAAAATCCGTCTGACCTTTTTAGAGAGGTCAACAAGGCGACTCCAGAAGGTGGGATGCGGCTCAAGCAGGAGATCGAGAAATTTAGACCTAAGCTCATCATCAACCAAGCCCGCACACAAACCGACGTCGATATTGGTTTTTCGGTGAAGACCGTGTGCAAAAAGTACTTTGGTATCGACATGGATTACGTCGGCTATCTGGACTATGATAGCGCCGTTTGGCAGGCCGTCCGCCGCAAGCGCCCGTTGATGCTCGAATTCCCCAACTCGCGCCTTGTTTCGAGCATTGACCGCGTCGTTCAATACATGCTCAAACGCCACGGACACTACCGAAACGACATCTACTAGCGGAGACATTGCGGCCCAAAAATATGACCTTCGGTGAAGAATCATCGCTGTACGACATCCTCGACATCAAGCCGGACGCCTCGCCGCAAGAGGTCCGTGAGGCCTATTTAAAGGCAAAATCGGCTTACAACCGAGACAGCGTCGCTCTTTACACATTGATTGCGCCCGACGAACGCGAAGAGATGCTTCTGCGCATTGAAGAAGCCTATCAAGTATTGTCGAGCGGTGAGAAACGCAGAGATTATGACCGCAACCACGGTCACCTCGATATGGAAGCCGCCATGATTGAGCAGACTCGCCCTCCGGTGAGTAAAAAAATCATCTCGATCGATCGTGTCCCCCCCATGGAAGACATGGAAGGCGGCGGCGACAGTCTATTGGTGGCCCCTTCAACGGATTTTTCGCCTGGGTCCGCTGCTGCAGGAGCGAAAGCAGCCCCCGTTGCGAACCAAGAAGTGGCTCAAGCCATAGAAAAATCGCCAGATCACACGCATGTGCCGCAACCCGTATCCGAGCCAACCACTCCTCTTGATTCACAACCAGCTCCGCCAGAACCAGCAGGCGGAGCGCTCAGACGAGCCACCCGCCCGACAGAGGCGTCGATCGCTCAGGAAATCTCTGACGAAACCGAATGGAAAGGCTCCTTTCTCAGAAAAATACGCGAAGGGCGCCGAATCTCGATCGAGGAAATGTCAAACATCACAAAAGTCAGCAAGACTTACTTGATGGCGATCGAAGAAGACAACTTCGCCAAACTTCCAGCAGCCGTATTTTTGCGTGGTTTCGTGACTCAGGTCGCGAAAGTACTTAAACTACCTCACGACAAAGTAGCCACCGCTTATCTCAACCGGTTTCAGCTCTCCAAGCCCGATAAAGCGGCTCGGTAGGATTCGAGAGATGATCCTGTGGATGTGGACCCTGCCAACCGAAGCTAAAGGGCAGCGTGCAGACGTGGCCATCCATGAAGCGATACGCTCAGGCCAAGGCTCGTGGACCGGCACAGATAAACCAGTGGAGTGTTCACGTAGCCGAATCCAAAAACTAATGGAAGACGGTCTGGTCACGAGCGAAGGCCAACCTGTCGTCGCACGTGCTCGCTTGGCCGCCGGGACAGTAGTGAGAGTCGAAGTCCCACCTCCCCGCCCAACAGACCTAGTGCCTGAGAATCGACCGCTTGAGATTTTGTTCGAAGACGCCCACTTGGTCGTGGTCAACAAACCCCCCGGCCTAACGGTGCATCCCTCAGAAACACAGTTCGAGGGCACTCTCGTGCAAGCTCTTCTTCATCACATCAAGGACCTCAGCGGCATCGGAGGAGCTCTCAGACCCGGCATCGTTCATCGAATCGACAAGAACACCAGCGGCGCTCTGGTGATCACCAAAACGGATACGGCCCATATCCGTTTGGCCGAAGTATTTGCGAAGCATGAGATCGAGCGCAGTTATTGGGCGCTTTGCTACGGGACTCCCGAGCCGCCGCAGGGACGCATCGAAAGCCTGATTGGCCGCAATCCCCAAGATCGAAAGAAGATGTCGATGGACGTCAAAGAAGGCCGCCGAGCCGTAACTCACTACAAGCGCCTCCGAGAGTTCTCTCAGCCGCGGGCCAAGCCCTTCGCGAGCTGGATTGAGGCGACGCTTGAAACAGGGCGCACTCATCAAGTTCGTGTGCATCTCACGGGCCTGGGTCACTCGCTCTTGGGAGATTCTGCCTATGGTGCTCCATCAGAACGGCACTCGAAGTGGCTGGCCCTGCCTGCGAACGTGCGTGAACTCGTAGGACGACTACCGGGTCAAGCCCTGCATGCGCGGGTTCTGGGCTTTGATCATCCGATCACGGGCGAGAAGTTGCGGTTTGAGGCACCGCCCCCGCCCGCCTTTGCGACTCTGCTTGAAGCATTGCAAAGCTTTGCTGGATTTTGAGCGTCCGTCCCAACTCTGCACGAAATGTCTGCACCACGGGGTAAGTTTCGAAATGATGCGATTTTGGAGCCTAAAGAGAGCCTGGCTCTAGAGAAACCTGCAGAAATCTGGAGAAATCTGC
>JACCDG011859554.1_pt1 | contig 29510 bp, 26 predicted proteins | sample 7442471 | NCBI WGS metagenome assembly JACCDG01 (sample SAMN15323444, study PRJNA562643) | freshwater metagenome | isolation source: river surface water | place: USA:Blue River Watershed | collected 2017-08-17 | reverse complement strand
CATTACAATAGCGCCCATACCGATAAGCACATTATTGTGCACGGTACAACCATGTACAATTGCATTATGCCCCACTGAAACATTATTGCCCAGTATGGTTTTCGTTTTCTGATAGGTGCAATGAATAATCGCTCCATCCTGAATGTTCACCTTGTTACCAAGGCGTATGGAATTCACATCACCACGCACTACAGCATTAAACCAAATACTGCAATCGTCGCCCGTCACCACATCGCCCACCACAGTTGCATTCTCGGCTATGTAACAATTCTTTCCAAATGATGGGTGTATTCCGTTGACAGGTTTTATAAGAGGCATGTTTTGTGTGTTTTAGATATTAGACGTAAGATATTAAGCATGAGCAACAAAATAATACCGTTTGGGAATATGCATCAGGCCAATATTCCTTTTAAGTCGGTTGGACTGAACTTACTTATCCATCGACATTTGCCGATGTTACACTCGGAAAAATTTTTGGACTGTTTATCGTTAACATTGGTATAATATTAGATGCCGTATAAATGACATAAAAGCTTTTAAAACAAAGGGAAATATAGGACTTACTCATTTTTCTTATTGTCAAATTTTTCAATCACTGTTGTGTTGAGCTAAGATCTGAACCGGGGTATAGAAGCATTCAATCGTTAACCCGTTTATGCTTCCACCTCCTGTGGCTCCACAACCAGTATTCCGGATGTTCTCTGATTTCTGTCTCGAGCTCCCTTGTATGCATTTCCGAAATTTCGCCGGGAGCGGTATCTTTAGGATAATCGGTAAGCACTTTTGCACGCATTTCGTATACACCCCGTTTCTTTTTTATATTAGAAATATACACAACGGGTAGATCTAATTTTTGTGCGATTTTCTCCGTTCCCCGAAACACAGGGGTGTCCTGATTTAAAAAAGTAGTCCAGTAAGCGCCTTCGGGCGGTGGCGTCTGGTCGGCCACAAAAGCTGTAGCGCTTATCTTGTCTTTATTATTTATCATTTCCCGCAGTGCGTGTTGCATAGTATACAACCTGCTGCCATATCGGCTGCGTATGTGGTGCATAAGTTTATCGAAATATGGATTGCTGAGCTGATGATAAATAATACACAGCTGCTGTCTGGCCTTTAAATTAAAGGCATTGGCGGCCCATTCCCAATTACCATAATGCCCCAGCACCAATATGATGCTTCTTTTTTCGTTGTTGTAGCGTTCAAATAAAGCAATGGCCTCCGGATGCAGATAGGCATGCCGTAAAGCAGTAGCTTTCGACATGGTCAGGTTCTTGAATGTTTCAATAAACAAATCGCAAAGGTGGCGGTAAAAACGCCTGGCAATTCGTTTCAGATCCGCTTCACTTTTTTCGGGAAATGAATTCCGGAGATTCTCCATGACTACCTTTTTCCGATACCCGGCAATGTAATACAACAGTAGAAAGCATACATCGCTAACAATAAAAACTATCGGAAAGGGGATAAGCGCAAAGAGGTAGATAAAAAAACAGGCAATATAAAAAGTAACAGCCTTCATGCAGGGACAAAAACTCTGAATTGTTCCCGGCAAAAATAAACAAATTATACCGGATACTCTCAGGTGTTATAATACACCGGGTCTCCGTGGATGGGTGCTATATCAGTCCTGAACCGATCCAGAATGTTCTGCTCTTCAACAGTTACAGGCGCACAGGCTTTAGCCATACGCTCCACAACGGTGATAAATTTCGCTTTGAGTTCTGGACTCAGATAATGACTGTTGAGTTGTATTTGCTCCATAGCCCATTTGTAAGCACTCTCGGTATCCGATTTGTCTTTTTCCAATATACGGAAAATGATGTCTGAAATATCGAAGTTATCATCCTTATGATTTTCAAGTTCCTCCGAAACAATATTCAGGAACTGTTGCCGTTCTTCTTTTTGAATCCGGCCATCAGCTTTGGCAATGGCATAAGCTATTTCGCCTATGGCATAATGAAGGCTTTCGCGTGGTGTCATTCCGCAAGGTTTATATACCAAATGTACATAAAGTATTCTGGCATCTTGCTGATATTTATCAATCTCTAAAATGAATAAGCTCATGTTAGCATCGTTATTAATCCGTTACCTTGCACAGTAATGCAAACGGAACTACCCACCTTGAAAATATTTGTACTGGAGACAGCCGGAATAGCTCGCTTTACATCTTTATTCTTTCGTGAGGTGTTCAAACCTCCTTACGAGTGGCAGGAGTTACTGCGCCAGGCTTTTTTTATTGGCTACCGTTCGCTTGGTCTGGTGGGTTCCACAGCTTTCATCATGGGGCTTGTGCTCACTATACAGTCGCGGCCAACCCTGGTGGAATTTGGTGCCGAGGCCTGGTTGCCCAAAATGGTTTCGCTTTCCCTTATCCGTGAAATTGCACCGGTAGTAACGGCACTCATCTGCGCTGGAAAAGTAGGATCCGGTATTGGTGCCGAACTGGGCTCTATGCGGGTTACCGAACAAATTGACGCCATGGAAGTGTCGGGTACTAATCCGCTTAAGTACCTTGTAGTAACTAGGGTTCTGGCTACTACACTCATGCTACCCGTATTATCTGTATTGGCAGGGGCCATCTCTTTATATGGTGCTTACTTAGGTGCAAACATACGCGGAGTAATCAGTTGGCCCCTTTTCTGGGGGCAGGTATTTCAGACATTAAACTATGGCGACCTTATTCCCGCAGTGGTAAAAACCTGTTTTTTTGGTTTTGTTATCGGAGTGGTGGGTTGTTACAAAGGCTACTACTCTAATAACGGAACCGAGGGAGTGGGTCGTGCGGCGAATGCTGCAGTAGTTATTGCTTCTTTACTGGTGTTTATAGTTGATTTACTGGTAGTACAGTTTACCGATTTACTTGGGCTTACATGATGCATACAACAGATATAGCATCCGATGCAGACCCTGAAAAGGTAATTGAGGTAAAAGGCTTGTGCAAATCTTTCGGATCGCGCGGGGTGCTCAATAATTTCGACATGTACCTGAGGCGGGCAGAGAATCTGGGCGTTTTGGGAAAATCCGGGTCAGGAAAATCCGTACTCATTAAATGCATAATTGGTTTGATCAGTCCGGATGCCGGAACAATTCGTGTGCTGGGTCAGGAGCCAGCCCTTCTTAATCATGATGAACTAAATCAATTAAGAGCAAGAGTAGGATTTCTATTTCAAAGCAATGCCCTGTACGATTCTATGACAGTAAGGGAAAACCTGGAATTTCCGCTACGCAGGCATGGTCGACACAAAAGTAAATCCGAAATGAATGAATTGGTTATGGAAGCTCTGGAAAACGTAGGCTTACGACATACGCCCGATATGTTTCCTTCCGAACTTTCCGGAGGTATGCGTAAAAGAGTGGCATTGGCCCGTACCCTTATTTTGAAACCAGAAATTATTCTGTATGACGAGCCTACCACCGGGCTTGATCCGGTTACAGCCAAAGAAATCAGTCGGCTTATTGTAGACGTTCAGCACAAATATAAGACCTCATCCATCGTCATTTCCCATGACATGAATTGCCTGAACATTGTAGCCAATAGCATTATTATGCTGATCGGAGGAAAAAACAGCGCCAGGGGAAGTTTAAAAGAATTGCAGCAAAGTACAAACAAAGAAATAAAACAATTTTTTGAATAATATGGCCACACAACAGGCACGCAATATGCGTTTGGGATTATTTGTACTGGCAGGCACCATATTGCTCATTGCGGCACTATACCTGATTGGCGTCAAACAAAATCTTTTCGGTTCTGTCATCCGCATTAAGGCAAAATTTTATAATGTAAACGGGCTTATGCCTGGTAATGGTGTGCGTTATGCCGGCATAGATATAGGAACCGTTGAAAATTTGGAAATAGCCGGCGATACCTTGGTGGAAGTAAGCATGCTAATAAAAAAATCGGTGCAGCAATACATTCATAAGAATGTGGTGGCCAATGTAGGTACCGATGGGCTGATGGGTAACAAACTTGTTAATATCAATCCCGGAAGAACTGCTGCTCCGCTTATTCAGGATGGCGATGAAATAAGAACCCTGCGACCTGTGGAAACGGATGAAGTAATGCGCACCCTTTACACTACTAACGACAATATCCGTGTTATTACAGAAGATCTGCGGAAGATTACCCGCAAACTTAACAATAGCAATACCCTTTGGAGTTTTTTATCCGACTCACTCATGGTAGCTAATCTTAAGCAAGCTATTGTAAGCATAAAAATTACAGGCGGGCAGTCGGCTATTATTGCCGGCGATCTGGGGCAGATTGTACAAAATATTAAATCCGGAAAAGGCTCTGTGGGCGCCCTGCTTACCGATACCACCTTAGGCAGCGGGCTAAAACAGGCTGTGGTAAAAATAAACGTGCTAAGCGATAAATTGGCTGTGGTAAGTGGCGACCTCAGCAACATCAGCTCCAAACTGAAAAATGGCGAAGGTACCATGGGCGCACTGCTTATGGATACTACCTTTGTGCCGAAACTGAATAAGAGCCTGGAAAATATAGAACAGGGAAGTAAAGGCTTCAGTGATAATATGGAAGCGCTCAAACATAGTTTTTTGTTGCGGAATTACTTTAAGAAACAGGAGAAAAGGAAATCGTAAGAGCTTGATGAGAAGTGGTTCAAGAACCATTTCCCGATTAGCCTGGATAAATGTGTGTCAGGCCAATTCTTTTTTATACGTCACAAATAAAAAAAGTGGAACGTACGTACGTTCCACTTTTTTAGCGAGGTCCCGTCCGGATTCGAACCGGAGTAGCAGCTTTTGCAGAGCTGAGCCTAGCCGCTCGGCCACAGGACCTAGTTTTCAGGAAATAATGTCTTTCCCCAACGGGACGGTAAAATTACTCTTTTTCTTTTAATCCACAAGTATTTTGTGGTTCCCCGCAGGCATATTCCTGCAAACAGGTTGGGCAGAGGCAACTATCGTAAGCCTCCCGCAATACCTTTAATTGCCAGGGTTCGATATAGAGGTGCTCACACCAACAACCGCTGGTTTCATTGGTACAGGCAAATCCCTTTCTACATTTAGAACATTGTTTGGCAGCCACATTCAAAATTAAACATTTCTGTACAATGGTGTCCTAAACGCTAATAATTTTTTTAGGCGCATTGGATTTATACCGTTTGCATTAATATAATGATCCAATTCCGTTTCACTACATTGCACCATAACATTAATAGCAACGGCATTTACCACTGTAAATGTTTTATTTGGATTGGACCAAATAAAATATAACATTGGTATAAGACAAAATGGCTGCAACAACAGGAGTACTACGTGCATGTTGGCACGCCTGTTTATCCTCTTATTTTCTATCCTTCCGCTACAGAAACAGAAAGCGCCTGATTCCGTCCCTCTCATTTTTACTTTTTGTTTAACGTATAAATCACATTTGCATGCTTAAAAATTTAAGAGCAACGTTGCGCGTGTTGCTGATGGCTCTTTTTATGGCTCTGGCTGTTGTGGGTATGGGTATTGGCGGAGTTGCGCCCTTTGAACAAATCCGGCGCAGGCAGGACAAAGAAATGGCGAAAACGGAACAGGTGGATCAGCTAAAAGAAATAAAGACAAACCCGGATTGAACATTGGGTATTCATTTGAGGAACTCAAATAAATTGGGTTAAAAACTGTGGTGGCGAAGACAGGCATAGCTTTCCCTATAGCAGAATTCTTATTATCTTGCATCAATGGGTAAAACAAAGCGAAAAAAGAAAAAACACAATGTTGGCGCACCTCCCGGAGAAATATACTACACCGGCCAGGAGCGTACCGAACGGGTAAAAATAACCCTGATCGAGTATAACGAAACCGATTTTTTCGAACAAAGCTTTTACGACCTTTCCGAATGCGTGAACCATGTGCGTGAGGATATGGTTAAATGGATTAATGTTGACGGGATACATAAAATAGAACTCATAGAGGCTATTGGAAAACTTTACCAGATACACCCGCTTACCCTTGAAGACATTGTTCATGTAGAGCAACGACCCAAGTTTGAAGATTATGATAACTATGTGGTGGCCATCATGAAAATGATATACTTCGACAATCATATACAAAGTGAACAGTTGAGTATCCTGCTTTTCCCGAATATGGTTATTTCCTTTCAGGAACCTCATGGTGGAGATGCCTTCGATATTATCCGGAAACGCCTGCGCGAGGGAAAAGGACGTATCCGGAAAATGCAGGCCGACTACTTGGCCTATGCCCTTATTGATGCTGTAGTGGATTGCTATTTTCATACACTCGAAAAAATTGGTGAGAAAATAGAGCAACTCGACGAAGAAATTATGCATCAGGGTCTTCAGCGTTTAGTTAACCTGAAATTACACGACCTGAAACGGGAAATGATATTCCTGCGCAAACAAATATGGCCTATGCGCGAAATGGCCAATAACATGATGCGCAGTGAAACCGAACTCATCAATGAAAGCACCGATGTATTCCTTCGCGATTTGCACGACCACATTGTCCGTATTATCGATAGCATTGAAACCTACCGCGAAATGCTTTCCGGAATTATGGATATATACCTGAGCAATAATGCCAACAAACTGAATGAAGTGATGAAGGCGCTTACAGTGATCTCCGCCATTTTTATTCCTGTTACCTTTATTGCCGGCGTATATGGTATGAACTTTAAATACATGCCGGAACTGGATACACCCTACGGTTATTGGATTACCTGGGGCATTATGCTTACTGTTATGATTGGCCTCGGTATTTATTTTAAAAGGAAGCGGTGGTGGTGAATTAAGTTAAAAGATTTCAAGTCAAAAGGGGCGGTGGTGAATTAAGGAAAAAGAGACAAGTTAAAAGGGATTGAACGTGAATTGAAGCAGTGACCTCCTTTTAACTTTTAACTTGTCTCTTTTAACTTAGTAAACTACTTCAAACTCCGCACTGCTACTTATTCCATTCTCATCCACAATACATACACGGTGTTTGCCAGGGGCTGGTGTGTATTCTAACTGATGAATGCCTTGTGTGGTACCAATAAACACCTCATCGAGGTGCCAGAATATACGGGTAAAACCATTACGGTGGGCGGCTTCAAATACCACCTTTCCTGTATTTCCGTCGAACTGCCTGGGCACATAAATATGGCTTTGTTTTTTTGGGTAAACGAGCACCATTCCCTTATCGCTTGCTTTTTGCATGCAGCCCGGCAGGTATTCGGGCAGACTTTTATAATCCGGATTGTTAAACTTATAGTACTTCTCCATCAACGGCGGAAGCACAAACCAGCTTGCATGCTTCATCCGTTCTACCTCCTCACACTCGCTTTCCACCCGGAATTTTCCACTGGCATCGAGGTGGATGAGTTGATGATAAGGACAGGCTTTGGTGCTTAGGGCGGTTTTAGGAATGTAAATACTGTCGGTTCTTTCGCATAACGCTGTAGCCCTATGTCCGCTCCGGCTGCAAATGGCCACCCGGCTCATTTCTTTTAAAGGCATTTCAAACCATCTGGAAGCCGGAAGTGTTTTAAACACATCGAATAAAACCGGAGCGGCTGCCTGTATGCCGGTTAACCCGGGACGGCCTTCCCCGTCGGCATTACCGATCCACACCGCCACCACATAATCGGGCGTAACTCCCACCGCCCAGGCATCACGGTTACCAAAGCTGGTGCCGGTTTTCCAGGCTATTTTCCCCTGCTGGTTAAAGGTTTTCCAGTTCGTCTCTTCGTCGGGACGGTTTACCTCAACCATGGCTTCGAACGTACACCATACCGATGCTGCCATTACCTGCGGATTTTCGGCCTGCGGTTTCTTTTTTTCCTTTCCTTTCTTGGTGTGCTTCAGGTAGCGCAGGGCCTCGCTTACCCGGTGGTAATCCGGATACTGATTAAGCGTACGAGCCATATTGCTGTATACATTGGTCATATCCCAAAGCGTGGCTTCGGCACCACCCAGTATCAGCGATAAACCATAGCTGGAGGCCGGCCTGCGGATGGTGGAGAAACCCATACGGTTTAAGTTATGATAAAACTTCTCGTAACCATATTCATTGAGCATACGCACGGCAGGTATATTCAGCGAGCGAGCCAGCGCCCGCTGTGCAGGCACAGCGCCATCGTAAGAAGAACTGAAATTTTTGGGCGAGTAGGCGCCTAACTGCGTGGGCACGTCGGGAATGAGCATGGCCGGTGTAATGTCTCCTTCATCCAGCATTTTTGCGTACAACAAGGGTTTTAATGTACTGCCCGTACTGCGTGGTGCCTGAATAATGTCCACATCATTTTCATTCACAGTCCCGGCGCTTCGGGTATTACCAATATAGGCCCGCACCTGTGCTGTTCGTACCGAGGCCACCAGTATAGCTCCGTTATGAATGCCATTTTCCTGTAATACCTCGTGATGCCGGTCCAGCACCTGCGTAAGCTTTTCCTGCAGGGCAGCGTCAATGGTGGTAGAAATTATTTTCCCTTTATTGCCGTCTTTAATAGCTTTGGTCAGCAGGTGCGGGGCGTTTTTTGGCAAGGGCAATGGTTTATCAGGAAGTGGTTCGGCCAACGCCAGTTCATAGCTCATCGCATCCAGTATCCCCTTTTCCTTCAGGTGCAGCAGCAGGCGGTTACGTTTTGCGCGCAGGCGTTCGTGATTTTTCCCCGGATAAATTAAACCTGGAGCGTTGGGCAATACGGCTAATGTGGCGTTTTCCGCCCAGGAAAGCTGTTCGGCTCCGCGCCCGAAATACCGCCAGGCCGCTGCATCCAGCCCCACTACATTACTTCCGAACGGAGCGTGCGAAGCATACAGGGCCAGTATCTCTCTTTTACTGTAGCGTAGTTCCAGCCGGGTAGCATACACCATTTCCACCAGCTTTTCGGTATAGGTGCGTCCCGGATTTTTCCGTTGCAGGCGCATCAGCTGCATAGTAATGGTGCTGCCCCCGCTCACCACCCGGCCTTTACTTACATTTTGCCATAAGGCTCTTCCCAGGGCTTTAAAACTGATGCCGCAATGCGTGTAAAAATCCCTGTCTTCGTATTGCAAAAGGCAGGTAGCGAATTTCTCCGGTACCTTTATGTTTTCCTCCATTCGCCATTGCCCGTCGGCGGCAATCTGTGCAGCCAGCAGCCTGCCCTGCTTATCCAGCAAAATGGTAGCCGCCGGATCCTTAAACAGTTTATCGGGCAGGCAGTGGATGTACCAAATCACAAACACAGGTGTGCCTGCCAGCAACAAAAAGAGACTGATTTTTTTCAGGCGGTGTTTCATGTGTAGATAATTTTATGTTTTTGCCACATGGAATAGCCTTTATCTTCATCCCTGGTTTGCATACCATCGTTTATGGCTATTCCATCATTTCATTTTCCATACAAAAATGGGGCATTCTGCCCGGACTATTCTGGTACTTTATTAAACGCGGTTAAAAACACAAAAAGCGTTTGCTACCTTTGAACAAATGCAAAAAGGATTTTGGAAGAAATGCTTGCAAACAGGTATCATCACGATTACTTTCCTGTTGATAAATGTTCGGATTAAGGCCCAGCAATTCCATTTCCGTAATTATTCCGTACGCGAAGGCATAGCCCAATCGCAGGTATACAGTATACTGCAGGACAGCCGGGGCTACCTTTGGATGGGTACTCGTGGTGGCGGAATAAGCCGCTATGATGGAAACAGCTTTAAAAACTATTCTGTAAAAGACGGGCTTATCAATAATTATGTATTCTGCATAAGTGAAGATAAGCAACATAACCTGTGGATTGGCACCAACGATGGACTGAGTTGTTTTAACGGCATTGAATTTAAGAACTACAAACCCGAGGGCAGTTCCATGCTTTGGGTACAACAAATTGCCTTTGATAAATCCGGAAACATGTGGCTGGCTACCAATAATGGTATTCAGCAGTTTAAGAACGGCCGCTTCGGAATCCCTTCATTTAAAGGGGCTCCACTAAAGGAAGTGATTAATGCCCTGTATATCGATAAACTGGATAATGTATGGGGCGGTTATGCTCGGGGACTCATAAAAATTACGCCGCAGGGGCAGCTGACCCGTTTTGGCAAAGAGCAGGGTTTTAAAACCAATTCCGTTACCACTATTTGCGGCGGACCGGAAGGCACCATCTGGATTGGTACCTATGGCGACGGGGTGTATGTATACAACGGGCGTTCTTTCCGGCGTATCGATCATCAGCAGGAACTCTACAAAAAAACCATACTCGATATTTACCCCGATAAAAACGGCAACATGTGCCTGAGTACACTGTCGGATGGCGTGTGTTTTTATAACCTCAGCGAGCATAGTTTTAAATGGTTTTCGGAAGCCGATGGCTTGAGTAATAACCATGTGCGCTGCGTCCTGCAGGATAACTGCGGCAATTATTGGTTCGGTACCTCCGGCGGGGGTGTAAGTAATTACTCCGGACAACAGTTTACCCACTTCGATAAAAACAACGGACTGAGCGGGAATTTTATCTATTCCGTTTTTAAAGACAGCCGGGGTCGCCTCTGGACGGGTACTTCCGACAAGGGTGTATGCCTTTACGACAGCTCGCACTTTACCTGCTTTGGAGCGGCCAGCGGATTCCTGGACGTAAAAGTAAAAGGCTGTTGCGAGGACGATTTTGGAAATATTTACCTCGGCACCGATGGGCAGGGCTTGTATGTGTATAATGGAAAAGAGTTTACCCCCATCAACGAACTAAAAAGGGCCTATGTACGCAGTCTGGTTAAAGACCGCGAAGGCAAAATCTGGTGTGCCACTGCCGGGCTTGGTATCTACTGCATTACTCCCCTGCAAAAAAACGGCTTCGAAATAAAGCGGCTTACTACCGAACAGGGTTTACCCAATAATCGTTTGAACTGTCTTTATGCTGATAAAAATAACCAGATATGGTTCGGCACCGAAAATCATGGCCTGGGTTGTATAGAAAACTTTCAGGTGAGTAAACTTCTTGATCAAAGCAGGGGACTTCCATCTAACGCCATTCGCTGTTTAACAGAAGACAAGGCAGGTTACCTCTGGGCCGGTACGGCGGGGAATGGTATATGCCGCATTAACCTCCGCACACTCAAACCCGAAACCTTTGATTATACCAAAGGCCTCAGCTCCAATAATATCTACCTGCTGGTGTGCGACGATGCCGGAAACCTGTACGCCGGCAACGAGTCAGGGCTCGACAAGCTCCGTTTCAACAGTGACAATAACCTCGTAGAAACCCGGCATTACGGAAAGGCCGAAGGCTTTACCGGTATAGAAACCTGTCAGAACAGTGTGCATAAAGACAACCAGGGTATCCTATGGTTCGGCACTATCAACGGCCTTACACGCTTTGATACCCACAGCCAAACCAAAAACACCCATCCGCCCATTTTACAGTTTAACGATATCCGGCTTTTTTATGAATCCCTGCGTAAAACAGCATACGCTGGTTACTGTGGCAACTGGAATCAGCTCAGCAAAGCATTACAATTGCCCTACACCCAAAACCACCTTACTTTTGATTTTACGGGCATTAACCTCAGCAACCCCGAAAATGTAAAGTACAGCTGGAGGTTACAGGGACTGGAACAAAACTGGTCGCCGCCTTCCACACAGCATAGCGCTACCTATCCCAACCTCTCGCCGGGCGACTATACTTTTCTGGTAAAAGCTGCCAACGAAGATAATGTGTGGAACGAAGAACCGCTTCGTTTGCACTTTACTATCCGGAGCCCATTCTGGATGCAGTGGTGGTTTATCGCCACCTCGGTTCTTATACTTACCCTGATTGTATTTTTCATTTTCAAGTGGCGTATACGGATAGTGAAACGGAAGGCAGAGCAGCAACAGCAGCAACTTCGTCTGGAAAAAGAATTGCTTGAACTCGAACAAAAGGCCCTGCGCCTGCAGATGAATCCACATTTTATTTTTAATGCGCTAAATTCTATACAGTCGCAGATTGGCACCAATAACGAGCAAAGCGCCCGTTATTATCTGGCTAAGTTTTCGAGGCTCATGCGTCAGATACTCGACAATTCGCGGAGTACCAGTATTACTTTGGAAGAAGAAATAAACATGCTGGAAAACTACTTATTGATTGAAAAATTCTGTAACGGCGATCGCTTTGATTACCGTATACAGGTTGACGAAAATATTGAAAAGGATTATATCACTATTCCACCCATGCTCTTGCAACCCTTTGTGGAAAATGCCATTAAGCATGGTCTTAAACAGGTGCAACAGGGCATGATAACAATTGCTTTCCGCTTAGAAAATGACCTGCTCGAATGCAGTGTAAGCGATAATGGCATTGGGCGCAGGAAAGCTGCGGAATTGAAGGAAAAAAGCAAGGAAGCCTACCACCAGTCGGCGGCTTTAAGTATTACTGAAGAACGCCTGAAACATCTTCAGCTAGGTCCGGATTTTCATACCCTTGAAATTATTGACCTGTATACCGAAAACGGCGAGGCGGCCGGAACAAAAGTGGTGGTGAGGTTGCCGGTGTAGACTATTTTTTCGCAAGAAAGTAATTAAATACACTTGAAATAATCAAAAGGCTCCAGGCAATCCTTGCACTGGTAAAGCGCTTTACAGGCTGTACTTCCAAATTGGCTCACCAATTGGGTATTCAATGAGCGACAGCGGGGGCAGGCTACTTTTTTTTCTTTACCCAGCAATACGTTTTTATCCTGTGTACCGTGTTCGGGTGGCGCAATTCCGTATTGTCTCAGTCGCTCGCAGGCAGCGTCGTTAATCCAGTCAGTGGTCCAGGCCGGAGTGTAGGTGGTAAGCACGGTTACTTCCTCGTAACCTCTGCTCTTCAGCAACTTCACAATATCATCTTCCATTTGTTTCATGGCCGGACAACCGCTGTAGGTGGGAGTAATTGTTACCGTAATTCTCTTTCCTTCGGGTTCTATCTTGCGTACAATACCTAAGTCGGTAATGCTGATAATGGGAATTTCCGGGTCGGGAATTTCGTTCAGGGCATTCCAAATAGCTTTGATTTCAAAAGACTTATCCATACACTATAAAATAAAAATGGCCGCAATGATCATGATTACAATAATAACCAGGTATTGCCAAAAATCTACAAAATAGGGGGCGTATTTTTGCCAGGCTTCAGCCAATTTTTTTCGCATTTTTTAAACTATAAGAATAAAATGGGCGCATTCACCGTTTTGGATTCAGGTATGTCTTTTTGGTTTTATTTTCAACACAGAGAGCGAGGAGCTAAGCAAGTTTCAAGCGCTTAAGCAATAAATTTTTGCTTATGTTTTTTCCCGCTAAGGCAATGCACAAAGTACAGCATACAACATACATTTTTAGCTTTTGGCTTTTCCCTTACCACTTCGCTCCTGGGTGCATACGCGCCAGGTGTTGCATCTCGGCTAAAATATAACCCAGATGTTCAGTATGCACGCCTTTACGCGCGCCTTTTTGCATAAAACTGCCTTCCGGAATCTTTAACGTAGCGCGCAATATAACTTCATTCACTGTTTTTTCCCATTTCGGACGTATAGTGTTTAAATCTACAGCGATGCCTTCTTTCAATAAGATTTCATCCACTTCGTGCATATCAAATAATTCGCCGGTAAAACGCCAGAGTTCGTCCAAGGCATTCTGCGCACGTTCATGACTTTCTTCGGTACCTTCGCCAAAACGTTCTATCCAACTGGAAGAATGACGGAGGTGATAAGTGATTTCTTTTACCGATTTTGCAGCAATGGCGGCCAGTGTCTCATCTTTGCTTTTTGCAAGTTCCTGATAAAAGTGAAAATCAAAAGCGTCGGCCAACAGCTGACGCACCATGGTTTGGGCATAATCACCATTGGGTTGTTCTGCCAGCAGGTTGTTGTAAAACTCCCTTTCGTTCCGGAAATACGCCAGATCGTCTTCACTACGTCCTTTCCCTTCTATTCGCCCGGCATATTCCAGCAATGATTTGGCCTGACCCAGCATATCCAGTGCAATATTGGTCAGCGCCAGATCTTCTTCCAGAAAAGGGCCGCGGCTTGTCCATTCCGATAAACGTTGTGAGAGTATTAAATTGTTATCCCCGAGGCGGAGGGTATAATTAAAAAGAGCTTCTTGCTTTGTCATAGTTCGGAGTTATTAGTTCAGAGGATCGGGCTTTGAAAATGTTACAAAAGTTTTAAGTGCTAAGCATAAAACCTCCGTTCCTGTACTGCTTTTAATCCTTACGCTTAAGAAACGCATAGTTAATATTCACATCAGGCCTTTTTGGCTTAGGTTGCTGAGCTGACTCCCCTGAGCTTGCCGAAGGGAGTCGAAGCATGGCTTTTTACTTTTAACTTAACTATATGTGTTTTACCCCTTCCGGAATCTGATAAAAAGTTGGGTGACGGTATACTTTGTCGTTCGACGGGTCGAAGAAAGAACCAATATCTTCGGGCGAGCTGGAAACTATAGCTGCCGAAGGCACCACCCATAATGCTGTTCCTTCGCCCCTACGGGTATATAAATCGCGGGCATTTTGCAAAGCCATTTCCTTATCATAGGCATGCAGGCTTCCGCAGTGTACAAAGGGTTGTCCGGATTTTTTTTGTACAAACACTTCCCATACAGGACCCTGGGTATCGTTAATATTACTCATGGTATTGTTGTTTAAAGCTTAGGCCGCTAACACATTTCCTTTTTTCTTTTCTGCAAAGGCTCTGGCCGCTTCACGTACCCAGGCACCTTCTTCGTGGGCTTTCACGCGAGCCGCTAATCTTTCTTTATTGCAGGGGCCATTGCCTTTAATTACATTATCAAACTCCACCCAATCAGGGGTGCCAAAATCATATCCCTGTTTGCTCTCATTCCATTTCAGTTCTTTGTCAGGAACACTTAGTCCAAGGTATTCGGCCTGAGGCACGGTTTGGTTTACAAACCGCTGGCGCAGTTGGTCGTTGCTTTCGCGTTTTATTTTCCATTTTATGGCATTGGCGCTGTTCGGCGATTTATCGTCTGGCGGGCCAAACATCATCAGCGAAGGCCACCACCAGCGATTAATGGCATCCTGAGCCATTTCTTTTTGAGCCGGTGTACCAAAGGCCAGGTGGGTCATAATTTCATAGCCCTGACGCTGATGAAAACTTTCTTCCTTACAGATACGAATCATAGCCCGGCTGTAAGGGCCATAGGAAGTCCGCTGCAGCATCACCTGGTTCATAATGGCTGCGCCATCCACCAGCCAGCCAATAGCGCCAATATCGGCCCAGGTAAGGGTAGGATAATTAAATATAGAAGAGTACTTGGCTTTTCCGGTGTGCAGGGCATCCAGCAGCTCATCACGGCTTACACCCAGGGTTTCGGCGGCGGTGTACAGGTAAAGGCCATGACCACCTTCGTCCTGCACTTTGGCCAGTAACACCATTTTAGCCCGCAGGCTGGGTGCGCGGCTAATCCAGTTGCCTTCAGGTAGCATACCCACTATTTCCGAATGGGCATGCTGTGAAATCTGACGAATAAGATGTTTGCGGTAATTATCGGGCATCCAGTCCTTGGGTTCAATCATTTCGTTCCGTTGCAACTTGGCATCAAAATTATCTTCCAGGTGTTTGGTTTCCATTCAGGTATAGTAGTAAGTTGGGTGAGTTACAAATATACTCTCTTAGCCTTATATATCAAATTCTTAGCTAATGAGATTTATCAGTGCCGGGGAGGCTTTTGGCCTCATTCCAGTATACATCCATTTCTGTCAGACTACAATCGGCCAGTTCACGACCCTGTTCCTTTATTTTCTGCTCCATATACTGAAAACGCCGGATGAATTTCTTGTTCGTGCGTTCCAGAGCATCTTCCGGGTTAATGTTATTAAAGCGTGCATAATTGATCAGGGCAAAGAGAATATCGCCAAATTCGTCTTCCAGTTTATCAGTTGCCGACTGTTTATCCACTTCCGCTTTAAATTCCCTAAGCTCCTCCTGTACTTTTTCCCAAACCTGTTCCCGGTGTTCCCAATCGAAACCCACGCCCCTGGCTTTTTCCTGTATACGCATGGCTTTCACTAGCGCCGGTAGTCCTTTAGGCACACCGGCCAGCACCGATTTATTTCCTTCTTTTAACTTGATCTTTTCCCAGTTTTGTTTTACTTCTTCTTCATTGTTCACTTTTACATCGCCGTAAATATGGGGGTGGCGGACAATCAGTTTTTCGCATAATTCATTCAGTACGTCAGCTATATCGAAGTCGCCTGTTTCGCTGGCTATGCGGGCATAAAATACGATATGCAGCAATACATCGCCCAGCTCCTTTTTAATGTTGGGCATATCCTTTTCCAGCAGCGCATCACTCAATTCAAAGGTTTCTTCGAGGGTAAGGTAGCGCAGGCTGTCCATGGTCTGTTTTTTATCCCAGGGGCATTGCTCACGCAGTTCATCCATTATTTTCAACAGCCTTCCAAAGGCTTCGGTTTTCTTTTGCATGCAGCACATTTTATGCGAATATACTAATAATGTATCGGAGCTCAGGATGGCCTGACGCATACCACAATTTATTTCAGCACATTTCCGGCTTCAGCAAAAACTTGTGTATTTTTAAAAACTTATGGCGATCTTTTTAAAAAAGAACATAATTACCATTTCCCTGCTGTTCTCCTTTTTGTATTCGGTTTGGCTGGCCGGAAACCTGGGAGCCTACGACCGGCAAAAGATACACTGGGACGTTGTTTCTTACCACAGTTATGGCCCCGCTTTGTTTGTGAAAAAGGATCTGAAGCTGCAATTCCTCAAAGATAGCTTGGAATATTACCATAGTCGTGAAATGTACTGGCCCAATTTCCAGGAGAACGGAAACCCCATTATCAAAACCACCTGTGGCCAGTCGCTGATGTATTTACCATTCACCTGCTGGGTATTTATGTTTTATTCCGGAACACACACAACCGGGTATGAGATTCCGTTTAGTGTGGCTATTTGTGTTTCTACGCTGGTCTATTTTTTTCTGAGTCTGCTTTTGTTGCGAAAAATTCTGAAGCACTTTTCTTTTCGGCCTGCAAATATTGCATTGGCTATATTACTGGTAAGTATGGGTACCAACATGCTTAACTATACCACCTATGAAATGGGTAATGCACACATCAATGGTTTTTTCCTCGTATGCTGTTTGATGTGGCTGATTATACGGTGGCGGGAAAAACCTGCTTTCAGCCACGGCGTGGGGATAGGCATTGTTATGGGCTTGCTTATTCTCATACGGCCTACCAATATTTTATTCGGTTTACTGATTCCCCTCTACGGAGTTAAAAACCTGCAAACCCTGCGCTCCGGTATACGGTTTTTATGGTCAAACAAACTGCACTTGTTTACTATGGCTGTTGTAGGCCTATTGGTTTATTTCCCCCAATTGCTTTATTGGAAATATGCAAGTGGTCATTGGTTTTATTATTCGTATAGCGACGAACAATTTTTCTTCAATAATCCGCACCTGCTGAAATACCTTATGGGCTTCCGCAAAGGCTGGTTCATTTATTCGCCATTGATTTTATTGGCCCTTATTGGTTTATTTATGAAGCACCGAAGCCGCAACATGTTTTTGCTCCCAACTGTAATGCTTGTACTGGTGTTTGTTTATCTGAATTGCTGTTGGTGGACCTGGTGGTTTGGGGGTGGTTTTGGCGCCAGAGCCATGATTGAAACTTATCCGCTGCTGACCATTGGTTTTTGTCTGTTTTTTGAGAGCCTCCGGCTCAGTAAAATATTAAGCCTGACCGGCAGGGTCTTACTTGTTTTCTTTTTTCTGCATAATATTAAATCTGCTTATTTTTTCAGGGTGAACAAGATACATTACGATAGCATGACCTGGGAAGCCTATAAATACACCTTTTTCAGGATTGTCATTTCCGATGAAGAATGCGAATATTTAAAAACCCTGTATCAGCATCCTGAGCCGGAAAAAGCCAAAAAAGGATTAGAAACCTAAGAACATGTTTAAGGTTGCACTGATTATTCCCTGTTATAATGAAAGCGCTTCAATCGGGGGCGTTATCGCCGAAATTCGTGCACTGCCACCCTCAAAGGATTTCAGCATTATGCCTATAGTCATTAATGATTGCTCAACAGACAACACACTTGAAATCATTGAGCAACTGAAAGTGAATTACCTTAGTCTTCCGGTGAATCTGGGAATTGGCGGAGCCGTACAAACCGGGTTCAAATATGCAAGGGAACATCATTTTGATATGGCCATACAGTTGGATGGCGACGGACAGCATCCGGTGACTGAAATTCGGGCATTGCTGGAACCGATTATCAGGCAGGAGGCAGATGTAGTTATAGGTTCGCGTTTCCTGAAAAAAGAAGGTTATCAATCTACCTGGTTCCGACGATTTGGAATTAACTATTTTAAAGGGCTGAATGGCTTATTAACCGGATTCCATATAACCGACAGCACATCGGGTTTCAGGGCTCTTAATCGAAAAGCATTGGAATTAGTTGCCGGATATTATCCGGATGAGTATCCCGAGCCCGAAGCTATAATCCTTTACAGGATGAGCGGTTTAAGAATACATGAAATTCCGGTAAGCATGCGCAGAAGGCAGGGAGGCACATCTTCCATCCATTCCTACAAGAGCATGTATTACATGGTTAAAGTAAGGCTGGCTATTATTTTTATTTACCTCAGATTAAGATTCCATGGAAAACATAGTACCCTTTAAAATCCAGGTCATAAGCATTACAGGCTCCCTGCTGTTTATGACGTTTATATTCCGCCTTATTATTAAAGGCCGCTTGCGCGAGGAATATTCCATTATCTGGATAATATGTACTTGCCTGTTGTTGGTGTTTGCATTCTGGCGCAATGGGCTCGACCTCATAGCCAGATTTTTGGGTGTGTATTATGCCCCGGCACTGATTTTTCTGGGAGCTATTTTTGCCATCATTCTTTTCCTGGTGCACCTTTCGGTAGTAAATTCCAGGCAACAAAAACAAATCAAAGATCTGGCACAGGAAATTGCCTTACTGAAAGCCAGTATGAAGCAAAATGAGCAAAATTCCTCCTGAATTAAGCGGCTTTCCGCTTCCCGTGAAAATTTCCGTATGAGTGATTTCCCTTATATTTGCCTGCTGGTCATGCAGAGGGTAACATTACTCATATTTCTTCTGACGTATTCCCTAAGCGGGCATACACAAGTGGGTAATCCTTATAAGTATTATATAAGAGCCAACATGAATTACGGGTTTATAATGCAGCACCGTAATATCATGGCACATCTCATCAAAGGTCATGTTTACGGAGCAGAGCTTAATTATATACGACCTACCCGTGGCAATGCCTTGTGGCAATATGAAAATAATTTTCCGGAGCGGGGAGTCAATTTCAGTTTTTATGATCTCGGTAATCCCGAACAACTGGGTCAGCTATACGCTTTAGCGCCCTTTATAGACATTCCATTAAAAGAGCGGGATAGTCGATTCCGACTATACATGAGGGTGTCAACAGGTTTTTCATACATCAGTAAAAAGTTCGATCCGATGACCAATCATAAAAACGATGTCATTAGCGTACATTTCAATCCCTATGTTAATTTTAAATGGTATTACCATTTCAATCTCAGCCCTGCTGTGCGCTGGGATATGGGATTAAATTTCGCCCACGCCTCTAATGGTAAATTCAAGGCTCCGAATCTGGGCATCAATATACTTACACTGAATAGCGGATTTACTTGGAAAATAGGACACCACTCCCTTTCCACAGAACCTATTCGTGTTGATTCTTCCACCAGGGCTTCTTCCCGACATGAAACTTATGTTATCGGATCTCTTGGTTTTAATGAGATTGAACCTCCCGGAGGCTCTAAGTACAGCGCACAAACCTATACCCTGGGTTATTACTATAATAAACGAAATACACATAAATTCGGAGGCGGCCTTGATGTATACTACAGTAAAGCTGTAGCGGCAGAGATATACCGGGAAGACAGTTTACGTTACCAAAACAAACTGAATTACCTGCAATATGGTATTAAATTCAGTTACTGTTATGTAGTGGGGCATACCAGTTTTCCGGTAGAAATGGGCTATTACCTGCATACACCCTATAAAGGGGATGGTATATTCTTTCATCGCATCGGAGTAAGATATTATACCGCACAAAATATTATCCTGAATTTTTCGTTAAAAACCCATTGGGCAGTTGCCAATTATTTTGAATTTGGCGCAGGTTACCGTTTGCCACTAAAAAGAAAGAACAGATGAGATTATTGTTTTTGCATAGTTGGCTCGTGCTATTCCTGTTTTTAGGCTGCAAACGCGAAAATCGTTGCGATTGTGTAAAAGGAACGGGTAAAAAAACAACAGAAGTCCGTAAGCTGGAAGGGTTTACAAGAATATATATGGAGGGCAAACTGGATGTGTATTTTACTCAATCTTACGATTCCACCTATGGGGTAAGCATAGAAGGAGGGGCAAATCTGCTAGGCCTTATAAGAACAAAGGTAATGGGCGATACCCTCAGAATAAGCAACGATAATAAATGCAACTGGATGAGAAATTATAAAAAAGGAGGGATCAAAGTATTTGTGAAAGCACCACATATTTATTTTATTGAGAATTATGCAGCCGGGGATTTCCAGTGTGAGAACACCATTACGGAAAATATTCTGGATTATTCGGTGCGTAGTGCCGGCAATGTAAACCTGAACGTGAATTGTAACCAGGCCATAGGCCACATGCACGGATCGGGCGATGTTAACATTAGCGGTCAAGCGCATGAACACGATGTGCATGCAACAGGGCAGGGTTTTGTAAACGCAACGGACTTATCTACTTTTTATACCTGGATACATTACAATTCGAGTGGCGAAGCTAAAGTGCAAGCTTCTGGCAAGCTTGTTGCTCTTATTTATGCCAGTGGCAATGTATATTATACCGGTAATCCGCCAAGCCTTGAAACAGCCCTTTATGGTAGCGGAAAAGTTATACCTTATTAGAAACCAATGCGTGGAACGAGCAATAGATTTTTTGATATGAAGTTGAGGAACAAAACCCATCACCGGTACAACTCCCGCCCGGAAATTAACCTGCGATTGATTAATATGAAACAACGCATTTTTATCCCCCTGCTGTTCTGTCTGAACATCTGCAATGCTCAGGCCCAGCAAAAAGACGATTATGCCAATGATAACTACATTCGTTATCAGGACTGGATATATAAACCCAATATTAAAACTGTTAAGCTGCATGAAGTTTCCTGGGAGCTTTCAGCTCCAGTACTTGAATGGGGCACCGACCAACGTTTGGAACTGAGTTTTGATGACCTGAACAGCGGTTATGCTTCCTATACGTACACCCTTATACACTGCGATGCGGCCTGGAAACCCACCGATATTATGCCCGCAGAATACCTGAGCGGTTTTTTTGAAGACAACATCGCCAACTATAATTTTTCTTTTAATACCCTTCAAAAGTTCACGCACTATGCGGTTGTATTTCCAAACAACAGCATGAAATTTACTAAAAGTGGGAACTATCTGGTAAAAGTATATCAGGACGGAGATAAGGATAATGTTGTGTTAACGAAACGCTTTATGGTATTTCAGAATAAAGTAACCGTGGCCGGTTATGTGCATCAGGCCGCCGGTGCCGACAACTACTTCAACAAACAGGAAGTGGATTTTAGCATCCTGTATAGCGCCTACAATATAACGAACCCCTTCACCGACCTGAAAGTGGTAATTACCCAGAACAACCGCTGGGACAATGCCCTTTACGGGCTTAAACCCATGTTTGTAAAAGATCATGAGCTGACCTATGATTATGACGATAACAGCAACACTTTTGATGGTGGCAACGAGTTTAGGAATTTTGACATGAAAAGCATACGTTTTCAGAGTCAGTTTATAAAAACGGTGTACAAGGATTCTAACAATATAAATCATGTAGAGCTTCTTACAGATGAATTAAAAACCTACAAGCGTTATAGTCAGTTACAGGATATTAACGGAGCTTACCTGATTAAAATACAGGAACGCGACAACAGCGATATTGAAGCCGATTACTGTGTGGTGAATTTCTTTTTTCCTTATGACAACCCGATTACCGGAGGCAATTTTTATATTATGGGCAAGCTTTGCGACTGGCGTATGAGTAAAGAGAATCGTATGATATATAATTACAAACGCATGGGTTATGAATGTAATTTATTGTTAAAACAAGGTTATTATAATTATGAATATGTTTTTTTGCCGGATGGCAAAACGGAGGCCGACGAAACCCTGATCGAGGGCAATCACTGGGAAACCGAAAATGATTATACCATATATGTTTATCACAGGGCGCAAGGCACCTATTACGATCAGCTAATTGGCATTAAGCGACTGAATACCATCCGAAAGTGATTTCTTATCTTTAATCCTATCATACATCCCTTCATGCAAAATCAACTTACATTTCAGTTTATCAGCGAACCCGGCGATGTTAATTATGGTGGCAAGGTACATGGTGGTGCCGTAATGAAATGGATAGATCAGACCGGTTATGCCTGTGCCTCCTCCTGGGCCGAGGGCTATTGTGTTACCCTTTATGTGGGTGGTATCCGCTTTTTTCGCCCTATTCATATCGGCAATTTGGTTAAAGTTGTGGCGCGGGTTATTTATACCGGAAAAACCAGCATACACATTGCCTGCGATGTGTTTTCCAGAAAAATTACAGAACCTAAATACATTAAAACCACCCATTGTGTTATTGTATTTGTGGCTATCGATGAAGATGGCAATCCCCGACCCTCTAAAAAATGGGAACCCCATACCGACCACGAAATTGCCCTGGAAAAATATGCCATACGGCTGATGGAACTGCGAAAGGATATTGAGGTGGAAATGAAGCCTTACCTGGAGAACTATTTTTAGCATTTTGCGCTTAAACTGCCCTCATTCATTCCCTCCGAATACACCAATTTCCAGGGCCCTATGTTTCGGGTGTACGTACTTTCTCCGCAATTGTGCCGTATAATACCGTTTGCATTAATATAATGGTCCAATTCCGTTTCACTACATTGCACCATAACATTAATAGCAACGGCATTTACCACTGTAAATATTTTATTTGGATTGGATCAAATAAAGTATAACATTGGTATAATTCGCTCCCCCAGGTCTTGTGTCTGACCTATATAAAAACTTCCATTACTTTCCGAAAAAAGAATATACAGGTAATACATAAAACAGAAAAGGTTGCCATTTAGCAACCTTTCAAGGGTGGGAGACCGGGTTCGAATCCCGATGCAGCCAAAATCAAAGATTTTGTTGCTGCATCGTGGATGCTCGAAAAATTAAATCCCGCAGGAATGCGGGATTATTTTTCGGCACCAGCGCCCCCTTTTCTCTTCTCCATGTATTCCATTATTCTTTTCCTGCTTTTGAGATTTTTTAATTGCTTTTCTTTTTTCATAGCTTCAGCCCTCGTTTCAAAGACCTCCGAATACACCAATTTCCAGGGTCCTTTGTTTCGGGTGTACGTACTTCCTCCGCAATTGTGCCGTATAATTCGCTCCTCCAGGTCTTGTGTCTGACCTATATAAAAACTTCCATTACTTTCTGAAAAAAGAATATACAGGTAATACATAAAACAGAAAAGGTTGCCATTTAGCAACCTTTCAAGGGTGGGAGACCGGGTTCGAACCGGCGACCCCCAGAACCACAATCTGGTGCTCTAACCAGCTGAGCTACAACCACCATGTTTAGGACTGCAAAGATAAATAATTTTTATATTTATAAAAGTTTTTCAACCGGTTTTTTCTGCCCATGTCCCAGCAGGCCCGCACCTTTAGTTCACTTAAATGGCCTCTATGGGGTCTTTATCTGCTTCTGGCATGCCTGTTTTTTCCTTTTTACTGTTATTATATCGATTCCGCAGATGGAATACAGTATCTGGAAATTGCGCAGGTTTATGCCGAAAAGGGGTTTAATCAACCCAATGCGTATTGGAGCCCCCTATTATCCTGCCTGCTTATTCCTTTTGTTTCCTGCGGAATTGATCCTCTTTTCTCCTTAAAGCTTGTACAACTGTTGTTGGGGTTTTTGCTTTATTTAATGTTACTCAGGAGGTTTTCCCAGCTAAACTTACCCAGGTATATGCTTATGGCTCTGACTTTTTGTTGTGTCCTGCTATGCTTGCATTATGCGCTGCTTTATGCCACTCCCGACCTTCTTTTTCTCTTTATTCTTGTAGTAATCGTTTCCCTGCTTGAATTTTCCCCATTAAATTACACCCAAAGCATGTGGCTGGGTATATGCGGAGCGCTGCTTTATCTGGCTAAGAGCGCAGGGTTTTTTATTTTCCCGGTACTGTTATGCTCTACTTATCTTTATCGTCGTTTTTCTCTTCACAGAAAGGAAAGTGCTCCGAAATACCTTTACAGTATCGCCATTTTTTTTATCCTTGGCAGCGGCTGGATAAGTGCACTTTCTTCCGAAGGATTTCGTATTGGCTCGGCAGGGCGATACAATATGGACATTCTGGCACCCGCTATTAATCCCGATCTTTATGCCGAATTACAACACCCTATTACTAAAGATACGCTTATTCCTCCTCCAGCAGGGGCTTCCAGTTCATGGATAGACCCCGGACAATATCAACTGCCTCACTGGTCGCCATTTCGTGATAAAGAGCGTTTCCACTGGTACGGCCGAATCATCTGGCGCAACCTTCAATCATTGCGTTCCTTTTTTCTGGGCTTCGATGCTGGTACACTTATCATTCTTGCCCTCCTTTTTTTGTACTTTAAAAAGCGGCAGTCTTTTCACCTTATTCTACAATCAACCCAATTCCATTTGTCCGCTGCATTTTTGCTTTGTGGTTTTTACTGCCTGGTCTTTGTACAGCCACGCTATGTGTGGTATGTTAATATTGTTTTGTTGTTCTTATTATCCGGAATCTGTTCCCTGACTTATGCTTATGTCAGAATCCCTACCTTCTTGTTTTTACTTGTTACGCTCACGTTTCTTCTTATGAATCCCATTTCTGAATTTATGGCACATTTCGGGGAGGGAAAAAGATTGCTGCAATTCATTCATACACATCCGGTAAAAGGCAGATTGGCCAGCGTTCATAATGAAAACGTTGATGACTATACCTTAAGCAACCTTCTCGCCTTTTATAACCGTGCGAATTACCTTGGCAGGTTATGTGCCGGAGATTCCTGCGCAGCGGTTAACTTAGCACAATTACAAAAATACCATGTCGATTATGTTCTTACCTTTGCGCCTTCGGCTCTTGATCAAAGCCTGAAGCAGGCAGCTTATGAGGTGTTACAGGATAAAGAAAGCGGTATAACACTTTATCATTTTTCCGGTTATTAGTGCAAAAAAACAAACACACATACACTGTTTTATTTCTGGCATCCTGGTATCCTACCCGGCTAAAACCAGCGCATGGTATTTTTATTCAGCGCCATGCCGAAGCCATAGCCTTGTACAATAAGGTAGAAGTGGTATACGCCGCCGCCGATGAGCAACTTACCCGGCAATTTGAGGTGGTTCAGTATAACAAAGGCAGATTAAATGTTACGATTGTCTATTATAAGAAAAGCAGCGTTACTATACCGCTAATGAAGGATATTATCCGTTTGCTTCGGGTACGAAAAGCATACCGGATCGGTGTACAAAAAGCTTTTCCCGGTTCGGAGCGCCCCGATATTATACACCTTAACGTGATACTGCCCGTTGGGCTTATTGCGCTTTGGCTCCAAAAGAAATTCAGGGTGCCACTTCTGGTTTCCGAACACTGGAGTGGTTACCTGCCCGAAGACGGCAATTACAAAGGGTTTTTAAAAAAATGGCTTACGCGAAAGGTCATTTCCCAAACTAGTTTGCTTACCGTAGTTTCTGAACGCATGAAAGAAAGTATGCGAACACACGGGCTGATAACATCTTACGAACGCATTAACTATGTGGTTAATACCGATGTGTTTTATGTTAAAGAAACTGTTTGGCCGGACAATAAATTGCGGCTGATTCACGTTTCTTCGCTCACCGAGCGGGAAAAAAATATTTCCGGAATATTGCGTGTAATGCTAAAACTGAAAAATGTGGACGCTGATTTTAGCCTGACCATAATTGGTAATATCACAAATGCCGATCCCTATATACAATTTGTCAGGCAAAACGGCTTGACTGAATTTATTCATTTCGCAGGACAACAGACCCCGGAAGTTGTTGCAGAATATATACGTAAATCACACCTCTTTATTCTGTTTAGTTATTTTGAAGGTATGCCCAATGTATTGCTCGAATCCCTTTCCTGCGGCACACCGGTTATTTCTACTAAAGTGGGGGCAGTTCCGGAGTTTATTCATGAAGGCCTTGGTAGTCTTATTGATATTGGTAATGAGTCGCAGCTTTTTGATGCCATTTTAAAAATGAAGGGGGCGCTAAAACAATACGAAAGCGAAAAATTGCATGCTTTTGTAAGACAACACTTTAGTGCAGAAGAAGTGGGGAAGCAGTTTACATCATTCTACACAAAAGTACTTGAGTGCAGCGTATGATAAAAAAAATCCTTTTCTCTTTCCTTAGTCGCTTGAGCGCTGCGGGTATCAGTTTTGTACTGCTGTTGGTCACCGCCCGCTTTATGGGTCCTGAGGTTCGAGGGCAAATTAGCTTTTTTGTGCTGGCGTTGGCGCTCATTCAGGTTATTAATGAAATTGCCTGCGGGCCGGCCTCCGTTTATGTTATTCCAAGAAGTTATTTGCCCCAACTCAGCCGCCTGGTATACAGTTGGATTTTAATCTGTACCCTGTTATGCGGCGGGGTATTGTTCCTCTTTCGGTTAATTCCGCCCGATCAGTTTATTCACCTGCTGCTGCTGTCACTTATTATATGCACCACTTCTTTTCATCAGCAGGTACTGTTAGCTGCAGAAAAGATTACGCATTATAACATCTTGTTGCTGATTCCTCCGGTTCTGTTATTCTTCAGTTTGCTTGTGGAAATTTTCTATTTTCAACAGAAGGATTTTCATACCTACATTTTCTGCGTTTATTTATCACAGTTACCCGCATTTGTATGCGGACTACTATTCCTTATTCCTCAATATAGAACGGCAAAAGGAAAATATGAACCCGCCCATGCGCGGCTTTTAATAAAGAACGGTTTATTTAACCAATTAGCCAACATTGCTCACCTACTCAGTAATCGTGTCAGTTTTTACCTTATCGGGCTAACAGCTCTGGTAGGCATCTATTCTACCGGCGTTTCAGTTATCGAATCGGTGTGGATGATAAGCAGCAGCATTAGTACAGTATTGATAGGGAGGGTAGCGAACGAAGAGGATCAAAGCCAGAGCAGGGATATTATACTTCGGGCAGCGCGCCTGTCAACGCTTCTTTCATTATGTGGCATACTGCTCCTCTATGCCTTACCTGTTTCCCTATATACAAAAATACTCGGAGCGTCTTATGTACAAATAAAGGAACTAATATATTTGCTTGGCCCGGGCGTTTTATGCATTTCTTTTTCCAGCATACTGGGGCCTTATTTTACAGGAACGGGACGCAACTTTACTATTACATTGGCCAACTTTACGGGCTTGATTGTAATTTTTATTGGTGCCGTATTATTGATTCCCGATTATGGCCTTAAGGGCGCTGCAGTGGCTACCAGTATTTCGTACTTTTGCTCTTCCGTTTTTCTGTTGCTGGCATTCAGGCATGGAACCTCTCTTCATCTGAAAGATTTTTTCCCGGGAAAAGCGGAGATAATATTTATATGGAAACAACTTAAACATTACCGGTTTAACTAAATGTGCGGTATTAGCGGAATATTAACCTTTAACAGGGAAACGGATGTGCTTCGGGCTGTAAGTAGCATGAATAGAGCTATTGCACACCGAGGCCCTGATGGCGAAGGTGTTGTGCTGATGAATGAAACCCAAACTATTCCTGTTTATACCGATGATACGCCCGCCGGTTGCATTTCTTTTCCATTGGAACATTGCCCGCAGGAGGCTGCCGTTAATTCCGGTATTCAGCCGTATATGGCATTCGGCCATCGGCGTCTTTCCATTATCGATCTTGAACCCGGCGGTCACCAGCCCATGTGCAATCCCACTAAGAATCTGTGGATCACATATAACGGGGAACTGTATAATTATATTGAGCTGCGCGATGAACTTCAAAAGTTAGGACACCGTTTCCTTACCCAATCCGACACAGAGGTAATATTAGCCTCTTATGCCGAATGGGGAGCAAATTGCCTGAACCACTTCAATGGTATGTGGGCTTTTGTTATTTATGACCAGGGGCAAAAAAAACTTTTCGGAGCCAGGGATCGTTTCGGGGTAAAACCCCTTTATTATTACCATGACAAAGCATTATTTTGTTTTGCCTCAGAACAAAAGGCCCTCCACCATTTACCCGAAGTTAAAAGCGGGTTGAATAGTCGGGCAGCCTACGACTTTTTTGTACATACTGAACTGGAGTATCAGCCCGAAGGCTTATTTAAAAACATTATTGAGCTATTCCCATCCACTTGTTTTGAATTGTGCATAAAAGATGGGGATTTCAGATTATGGAAATATTATGAGTTAAACATCAATGCTTCCATTGGTGTTTATAACCAGGAAAATTTTAACGAATACCGGCAAAATACCGGCGAGCTTTTTTTAAACGCTGTACGCCTGCGTATGCGTGCTGATGTGCCTGTTGGATCCTGCCTTAGTGGAGGCATAGACAGTTCTGCTATTGCAGGAGCCATGAACCGGTTAAGTGTCGGGAGCAGAAGCCGGATCCAATTTTTCTCTGCCATTTTCCCTGAACATGATATAGACGAAAGCCGCTGGGCTAAATTGGTTGCAGATAATACAAACTCCAACTGGCATTGCACAACACCTAATGCAGAAGAATTACTGCGCGACATGAATGATCTTGTATACAGTCAGGATATTCCGCTTTGGAGTACCAGTACCTATGCCCAGTTCCGGGTTATGCAACTGGTAGCGGATCATAAGATTAAAGTGGTACTCGACGGACAGGGTGGTGATGAATTGTTTGGGGGCTACATGCCTTATTTTGCCTGGTACTGGAAAGATCTGGCCAGGAGCGGTCAGTTAAAAACCCTGAAACAGGAACTAAAAGCATTTGCTTCTATTGGAAAAGGAATAGATCATTTTGCGCGGGAACGGTTAAAGTTCAAAATAGCCCAGGGAAAATTGTCCCTGCTGAAAAAATTTAGAACACCAGAACTAAAGTACTTGCAACCCGATTTTATTAACGATCATGTGCAATATGAAAAAGACAGAGTAATACAAACTAAGGATGCAGGAACGCTTAACGAAAAATTGCTTCAGGAATTTTGCAATACACGATTAAAAGGTTATCTGAAATGTGAAGACCGCTGTGGCATGTGGTGGGGCGTGGAATCGCGCACACCCTTTGCAGACGACATTAACCTGATCGAAAAAATTTTCTCCATTCCGGGAGTATATAAAATGAAAAATGGCACAACCAAATACCTATTGCGTGAAGCGGTAAAACCTTTATTGCCCGGTGAGATTTATAAGAGGCGCGACAAAATGGGTTATGTAACCCCCAACAACAAATGGTTGTATGATGCCCGCCAGGAATTAATG